>ERZ842401.3122-NODE-3122-length-20991-cov-4.614969_pt1 | contig 20991 bp, 8 predicted proteins | sample MGYA00521270_ERZ842401 | MGnify/ENA primary metagenome ERZ842401 (study PRJEB31892, sample SAMEA3878208) | bioreactor metagenome | biome: Moose rumen | place: Sweden | collected 2011-10 | study: EMG produced TPA metagenomics assembly of the PRJEB12797 data set...
CCCGAGACCCACAGCTTAGAAGGCTGTTGCTCTATCCAGCTGAGCTACGGAACCAACCTTTCGCGGCCTTTGGGCGCTGCCCTTCGGCCTTTGCGGCTGCAAAGGTAGTCATTTTCTGCGAAACCCCAAAAAATATGGCCGAGATTTTTGAAAATCTCGGCCATTTTTGAAAAAATCTAGCGCTCCCCGTTCATTTCTGTGAGGGATGTATGCGCCGTGTGCGCCTTTATTGCTATTTTTTCAGCACCTTGTGCACCTGTCCGTCGGTGTCGACAACGATGTTCACACCCTGTTGCAGACGGGAAATCTGGCGTCCGGCAGGTGTGTAGTAGCGTGTGCCGTTACCATTGGCCGTTGTGTGCGATGTCAAAGCCGTTACCTCGTTCTGTAGATGCAGCTGTACCGGGCTGCTGGGCATGCCCAGGGCTTGTCCGTCGAAAGGTATTTGCTCTGCTATCAGCAAGAGGCTTCCGGAAAGGGTGTTGAATGCCTTGAAGGTGATGATACCGTGGGAGGCGATGGTGCCATGCACGGTGACGAACAGCAGACTGTCGCCAACGGGTTTGCCAATGCCGCGGCATTCATCGTCAACGAAGGCTCCCAGCACGTATCCGTCGGCATTACTCACTGTCGTCTCGTCCACATGCAGGGTTGCCACCAGCGTGGTTTGGTCGGGATAGCTGTGGACGTCGTATTCCCACGGACAGTTCTCCACCGACTGCCGGTGCCTGGCCACCGACGGTTGCTCGCTGCTGACGATGTTGTCGCTCTCGGCGTAGCAGAATGTAGTGGCCTGCTGGGCCTGATACATATAGCCGTGGCCGGGGAAGAGGTGCTGAACCGTTCCTATCCAGGCTCCGTTCTCGTCAAAGACGGAGAAATTGTCCATCTCACGAATCTGGTCGCCCTCCTGTGCTTCGAGCGCGCTCAGGGCGTCGGTCAACGTCTGTCCGTAGACAGGAGTATAGCCCATCCAGTTCCAGCCCTTACTCAGCTGGACGGGGTTCAGGGCAGGATTGAGAGCCATACCCTCCGACGTGAACACGACGTCGTCGGTCACCAGCAGCTTGTAGCCTTCGGTGATGCTCATCTCCGACAGGTTGCCCACCCATCCGTATTCTGGGTCGTTGACGAGTTCGGAGGTTATGCCCACCAGACGGGTAGCCTGGTCGCCTGCCAACGACACGAACTCGTGGCTGTCGCGTTGCAAGGCATCGCCCAGCGGCGATGACACCCAGTTCCAGCCTTTCGTCATGTTGTAGGTAATCACGTCGGGCTTAACTCGTTTGGTTACCACGATGTTGAAGGTGGTGGAAGCAGGCTTGACCTGCACAGCATCGGTCTGCACGAACTCAACGGGCGAGAGCGTCACTTGGTAAGTGCCTTCCTCCATCCAGCGGTTAGCCTTGATGGGCAGAGAAAGGAGCGTTCCACTCTGAGCGTTGAGCGGTGCACTGCTTACAGAGAAGCACTGGAAGCGATTCAGTCCGCTAGCAGTACGCGTGGAGCTGATGCTGTGTTCATCACCATAGACATCGCTCTGGAGGTACGCGGGGATGCCGTCATCGGTGGTCAGCGGGCGGATGCCCTCAGGATAGGCGATGTCGAACTGCCAGGCGGTGAAGGCTGTTGAGCCGAAGTCGAAATTGACGACGACATTGGCCGTGTCGCCCTGTACGACAGTCACGTCGGGCACCGTCAGCGTCACCGTTCCTTCGCCTTGCGTTGATGTTGTACGGCTTAGCGAGTTGGCAATCTCCACGGCATCGGCCAAGGTGATTGTTCCGTCGCTGTTGGCATCGCCCTCAGTGGCCACAAAGTCCTCGGCTGTGCCGTTCAGGAGGTAGGAGGCCTCAAGAAGGGCGTCGGCCGTGGTGAACTTTCCGTCGCCATTCACATCGCCCAGGCGGTGGAACACGGGATAGAGCGTCATCTCGCCCCCCACGGTATAGGTGTAGGTGGGCTCGGTGGTGAGCAGCAGGTAACCGTCGATGGAAGGTGCATGGCGGTGGCCCTTGGCCGCGCTGGGGGCCACGTCGGTGGTGTACCATCCCACAAACGAGTGGCAACGTTCAGGTTCGGCAGTCAGCGTCACCTCCTCGCCATATTCATAAAGGCCCGAACCGCCACCCTTCACGGTGCCTCCGCCGGTGCCGGTGGCATCAGCGTCGTCGTCAACAATGTTGGTTACCGAGAGGTTGAACGACTCGCGGTCGAAGAACAGTTTCAGCTCCTTGGCTGCCGAGAGGTAATAGTCGTAGGTCTTTTCGGTAGATACGATGTTGCCGTCGATGCTCCAGCGGCTGAAGATGTAGCCGTAGGCCGGCGTTACCTGCAAGGTGAGCGTGGTGCCGTACTTATACTTGTCGGCAGGCACCTGGGGCGTGTCGTAGGTAGTCTTCTCGCCATGGTACTCTTCGGCCAGCACCATCACCGTGGCTGCATTGGCAAAGTTATAGGCCAGATTGAGGTCTACGGGTTTGTCGGTCTGCTCAATCCATGAGACGGGGGTGGCCGTGAGGCCCACGTGGCCGTCGACATCGGTGATGAGGGCCGTGTTCACCGTCAGGCAGAAGAATCCGTCGTTGTGGGGGATGTTGCTCAGGTCAACATTGAGCTTGCTGCCGTTGATGCTGTAATAGACATTGGCCATGTCTACCACCTCGCCCTGATTGACCAGCGAGAGGGCCTTGGGCTTCACCTCGCGGATGTCGGCCGTGAAGTTCATCTCCACTGACTGCACCTCGGCATTGCTCACGCTGATGTCGTCGGTAGTGCTCACGCCGTTCAGCTTCACCGAGATGATGTTGAGCGTGGCGGCAGGCTTGGGTGTGAAGCGCACGGTGTAGGTGGTGGTGCCGCTCTGCACGTTGTCTATGATATGTATCAGGTCCTCGTGAGTGGCACGCTTCTTGTCGGGCAGCGTGGCCCAGGTCTGCCAGATGTTGCGCAAAGAAAGCACCGTACCGTCGGCGCGGGTTACCTCGGTGATGGTGGCGCTGCCGCCGGTGGGATCGGCCACCTTGGCATAAGTCCAGCCGTCGGTACCTGCCTCCAGGGTAAGGGTGTACTCGAGGTCTGAACCATCAAGCATGGTGGCTGTGCCCGTGGCAATGGGCTGCGTGGTGCCATCGACCAAGTAGAGCTTGTCGGGCAGGTTCGCTGCGTCTTCCTCTTCATTCACGGCCCAGGCGTAGTCGGCATTGGCATTGCCCTCCACCACAATGCTGCGGATGAGTTCATGTATCTTCACTTCGCCAAGCAGCGAGAGGTTGGGGTTCTGGCTCATGGTGAGCTGCGTGTAGCTGACGTCGTAGTCGATGAAGTGACCTAGCAGGCTCGATGTCATCCACCACTGGGCGTAGGCATGGCCGTGAGCGGGTATGGTGCCGAAGTCGGTGGTGACGCTCTTGCCGAAGGCCAGCGTTTTCTCCTGTCCGTTGAGCTGTGACGAGGTGATGCTGTACTGCAGGAAGAGGGACTCCTCGTTGTCCACCATCTCAGGCTGTGCCGTCACCATTCGCAGGTTCTCGGCATCACCGTAGCCCACGTTGCTGATGAGCACGGCAAACTCGGCCTCCTCCGACAGCTCCACCACATCCTTCGTGATGGCATCGTCACCGATGACGTCACGCTGTATGAAGTAGTCGAGGTTCAGCTCTGGCGTGGGCTTCACGGTCATCAGCTGTTCGGCCAGGTCGGCATGCCGCTCCTTGCCGTCCACGGAGAAGGTGAGGCTGCCGCCGAACACGTAGTCGGTGGCGGCGATGGGGGCGGCATACTTGGTGGGGATGAACTTCACCTTCAGCACGCCCGTCTTGCCGGCATCGAGCGTCCAGGGGCCGTCGATGTTGCCACTGAAGCCGGTAAACTCCGTGTAGCTGATGTCGAACTCGCGGTCGGTGGCCAGCGTGCCGTTTGGCATAGTCTCGGTGAGGTTGAGCACGATGTCGTCCATGGCCTTGTCGCTACCGTTCTGGATGGTGAGCGTTCCCTCAAATCCCTGACGGGTGAGGGTGAGCAGCTGGTTGAACTGCATCTTGACGGTGACGATGACGTCCTCGTCCTCCATGACGGTGGCCACGGTGCAGTTGCAGGGCAGACAGGGCTTGCAGTTATTGCCGATGGTCGTAAAAGCCTTGCACTCGCGCCACTTCGGCTCGTCGCCGCACTTCCAGGTGTAGGTGGCCAGCCACATAATGCTGCAACCCTCGCTCTCTTCTTCACGTGTGTAACGGATAGTGATGAAGCTGGTTTCCTGTGGACGCAGGTCGAAGACGATGGGCGTCAGTGCCTGCCAGCTGAAACCTTCTATTTCGGGAACCACAAGCGTCACGTCGCGTGCCTTGATGAGGCCGCGGTTGGTCAGCGTCACCTGCACGTCCACATATTCGCCTACGGCCACGTCGCTCATTTTTACGCGGCCTGGAGCTGAGATGGTCACCTGCGGAGCCGGAACGGCCACTTCGAGTGTGGCCTCGGTCACAATCACATAGCCGTCGCCTTCCTCCGTCTCCACCACCTGATACTCGATGTTGATGCCGTCGCCCAGGCTGAGGTTCACGGTGCGTTCGATGGTCTGTCCGGGATAAATCAGGATATTGTTCGTATAGGTCTCGTGGCTCTCGGCGGTTACGGTGTACTCGTAGTAGCCTTCGGGCTGGGTCATCGTGGCGGTGCCGTCGGTGCCGGTGGTGAGCGTTTCCACCACCTCGCCGGTGGAGCTGTTGCGCACTTCGATGGTGGCGTTCTGCACCTTGGGGGCAGCAGCGTCGTAGTAGGTGTACTCATCGCATACGGAGAACACGATTGTGCCCTTGGCATCGGAAACGATGGTCACGTTGTAGGGCAATATCTGGCTGTTGCCATTGGCAATGTTGATGCCGATGTAGCCATCGAAGCGGGTATTGGCCTCGCCCGTAGGTGCCATGGCGATGACAGCGTTGGCAGTCTCGCCAGGATTAATGGGCATCAAGGCGCCTTGAAGACTCATCCAGTCGGGCAACTGCATGGTGATTGCTCCCGTGGTGGCGGTTCCGTTGTTGGTGATGCCCAGGATGTAGTTGTTCAGCGAATCCTTCTTCACGGTGGTGACGATGCCGGTGACGTCGAGCGCGATGTCGGCATGTGGTGTATTGGGTACGTAGATGCTGCCACTCTCGTAAGCAGTGCATACGTTGTCGCCGTTGCTTTTGCAAAGCAGGGCCTTGGTGGCGGTGAGTGCATAGGTGTGGCCGTCGAGCCAGTTGCCGCCAGTCACCACGTCGAGGGTCAGCAGCTGTCCGCTGTTGTCCATGAAAGATTTGTTCAAGGCGGAGAATACGGTTACCTTCCACAGGTTATTCTCGCCGTCGATGCAGGCAGCACTGACCTGATGCCCGTTGGCGCGGTTTGGTGAGAGCTGGCAACCATCGGCATTGATGCTGCCGCCAGGTGCCACCTTCACGATGAGCTCCACGGCCACAATGTCATCGATATTATCCATCGTCACGGGTACGCTCACGCTTTGTCCCAGCGAGAGATACTCCATCTCTACATTACCTATTGTAATGGTGTTCTGCGCCGATGCTCCCAGCACGGAGAGCAGCAGTGTCAGAAACAGCATGATTCTTGTCTTCATAGGTTCTATATTAAATGTTTGTTTGGAAAAAGGTTTACTTAATGACTATCTTGCGCCGTGCGCCGTCCGTGTCGAGGATGAACACTCCCTGGAGGCGCAGACTCTTGGCCTGGCGGAGGATGTCGGTCTCGGTGGCATGGGTGCCAGAAGCGAGCGTCGTGCCCGAGAGGTTGGTAAGGCTCCAGTGGCTGGCCATGGTGCTGCGTAGCGGCAGGATGCCCGTCGTCGTGCTACCCAAGCTGATGCGGCGTGCACGGCTGTCGCTGAGCACAGCGGCGGTGAGGGTAGGAGTGAGGCTGGCGTCGAAAGTGGCCAGTATGGTGGCTCCCTCGTCCAGCTCACGCGGCTGCATGGAGTAGATGATGGCATGCGTGCCGTCGGCCTGCGCAGTGGTGGCGGTGGCGAAGCCCATGGCCTCGGTGTTCCAGCTGAGTGCCTCCGGAGCAATGCCTGCCAGGTGCAGGTCGAGGGCTGCCACGGGCGTGGTGGTGTAGAGCACAATGGCGCCGTTCTCCACGTTCACGCAGGCCTCACCCTCGGCTGGAGCCGTGGCTCTTGCACTGGCGTTGTCGTCGCTCTCCTGGGCCAGCAGAATGTTCACCGTAGCCACGATGTCTTGCACGTTGATGTCGTCGTCCTGTCCGTAGGTGTCGGCAGCATAGAAGTTGAAGAGGCCCCACGACTGGCCGTTGGAGTAGTTGAGCGTGGTTTGCAGGTCGAGCACATTCAGAGCGTCGTCCATATTGGCATCGCCCACCTCATACTGATAGGTAAAGGTGAAGTGGTGAGGCTGGAAGCACTCCACTGTGGCGGGTGACGGCCAGTAGAACTTGAAGTTATTGTGCGTGCCACCGTCGGCCCAGATGTAGCAGTCCCAGTAGTGGCCGCCGTCGGTGCCCTCATGGTAGAACTGGCATACACCGTTCACGCCGATGAGCGTCGAGGCCAGCGTGTGGCTGTCGCTGCGCCAGTAGGCAATGCTGGGCAGGCCGCTCTCTGCTTGTGTCAGACTGCACACCTCGTAGAGCGTATGCTCGCCTATGTAGCCCAGGCTCTGGCCTTCCACGTAGAGCTTGCAGCCGGTGGGCAGCGTGGCTGCCAGCGTCTGTATGTCGCCCGTGATAGCGTTGTTGCTCAGGTTCAGGCTCTTCAGGTGGGTAAGCCCCGTGAAGGCCAGTGCGCTGATGTCGCCGCTGAGGCTGTTCTCACGGAGGTTGATGTCGGTGACGTAGCCCTCCTCGTCGAAGGTGACGCCGCGCCAGCGCGAGGCGGTCTGCACGTTGCTGCCCGTCAGCCACTTCGTCCTCCAGCTGTCGCCAGCCAGGGTGCTGTAGATGTTGCAGAGGTCGGCATAGTCGGCCTCGGCCATCGGTGTGCGGACGGGTATCGAACCCAGGTCGCCCACGATGTTGAACTCAGCCCAGAGGTCGTTGCCCTGGAATACCTCTACCATTTCCTCATAGACATGCAGTGTGCAGGCGGAGCGGTCGAAGTTGTTGAAGGCTTCCCAATCAGTATAAGGCATCTCCACAGCGTAGAAGTAAATATCCTTCAGGTTTTCGTCATCGACAAAAACATTGGCATAGATGGTCGTGAGGCTTTCGGGTAGTGTGAGTGCTGTCAAGCCAGTAACGCGCCACAGGCCATCGCGGGCAATAGTGATAACGCCTTCTGGCACGGTGTAGGCTCCAACGGTATTAAAGGGCAAACGATAGAAGAAATTACCCAAGATGACAGGTGATTGCAGGTTAATACAGCCATCAAAATAAGCTCCGCCGCTGCCATCTATTTCTGTCACGCCCTCGCCGCCGGTGACCGTTTCGAGGGCTGTAGCCCTGTTGAGCATAGCAGGACAAACATATCTTACGCTTGCGGGTATATTGATAGTCTTCAGATTAGTGCAATTCTGCAGTACATACCATCCTCCGATTCGTTCGAGCGATGTTGGCAGGATTATTTCTTCGAAGGCACAGTTTGCAAGTTGCTCGTGACCCAGATTGCTGCCATCCACCGTTACTGCACCCAAGTCGAGTGCATCAAGCGTGGCTCCCACGTTGTCGCGCAGGTAATAAAGGTCATCATTGTTAACGTTGCCGGTTACGGTCAGCTTCGTGATGTCCATCATGTCCTCACATCCGGCTGCGGTCATGGCCGTGGCCAGTGCCTCGCTGAAGGTGCCCACCTCGTCCACGTTGACGGCGATTTCGAAAGTGGGATAGGTGCCCAAGTCTCCTAGGATTGTTGGGAAGTCCTTCCAGCCATTGGCGTTCTGGTAGCGCGTCACGCAGTTCTCATAGACGTGCAGCACGGCTTCGCTGTTGATGCCATCGTAGAAGCTGTCGTCCCATGACGGCGCAGACTTGGCGTAGCTGTACACATGCTGTAGGTTGAAGCCGGGGAAGGCTCGCCAGCGGATTTCCTTCACCCGCTTGCCAAGGGTTACTTCCTGAAGATTGTTGCAGAACTCTGCCCAGCAGTCGGGAATCACCGCCACGCCGTTGCCCACCGTGATGCTCTTCAGCGATGCACAACTTTGCAGGCCTCTATGGCCTAACTCGGTCACACCGTCGGGGATAGTAATGCTGGTAAGACCACTATTGGCGAAAGCGTAGGCACCGATGGTCGTTACATTTTCACCCAGGGTAATGCTCTTCAGATTCTCGCAGCGATAGAATGCATTCTCTGGAATGGTAGTAATGCCGGAGGGAAGTGTAACGGAAGTGAAAAGTTTGCTATTAGAGAACAGCGTCTTGGCAAATTCCGTTACGCGATAGGTCTTACCGAGAATGCGGAATGATTCTGGCAGAGTAATATCACCGGTGTAAGTTGTACCAATAATCGACGCATTTTCATTTATCAAAAGCACCGTGTAGCCGCTGGCCTGCACCGTTTCGGGAGTGGCGATGCTAATAGTTGCGCAGTCGTCGCCACTGGAAACAGACCCGTCCTTGGAATAGACAAATTTCAATGTACCGGTTTCCGATTTGTTGAAACTATAGTAGAGCGTACCCGAGTTTGATCCTGATTCCTCAAAAATGAGGTCGTTGTTCCAGTAGCCGCGCAGACAGTCGTATCCGCCTTCACTGCTTACCGACCAGTTGAAAGCAACAGTCTCGCCTGCAGAAACCGAGAGGGTTGCCGTGATCTCAGCAGAACTGCTGTCATCGTGGTTTTGTGAAGTCCATACGCCATCGGCTTCAGTCCACATTCCATCGGAGGACGTGAAGACAATCTGCTTGGCTTCTGGCTCTGGGACGGGCATCGTCTGGTAGTTATAGTCTGCGCCCCAGATTTGCTTGTAGTCATCAAGCATAGGTTCGTAAACATATATTGCGGCGCTCGTCGACAGTCCAATGAGAGAGGTCTCCAGTGGTTCTATCACCGTGAAACTTTGCACCTTCAGGCTTTCAAGGGCAGCGCTGTTCTTGAAGGCGTAAGGATGGATGAGGATGCACTCCTGGGGTATGGTATAGTCGGTAGTGGTGTTGCCAATGGCATAGAGGGTTTGGTCAAAGTAGATGTCTTGACAGGCTGCAATCTCTACGTCGTCAGCCAGCCCCTTGAGACTATGATCGGTGAGCGTCACCACAGAGCCAATTATCAGTTTGGTGATGAGCGAACAGTCGCTGAAGGCGTTGTCTGCGATCCCGGTAACGCCCTCGGGAACCGTGAACTCGCCGGCAGTCGTAGCAGGAACATACATCAGTATGCCGTTTTTCACGACCACTTCATCTCCTGAATATAAAGGCAGGATGTTGCCGAACTCGCGCCACTCCTCGGCATTCTGGTAGTCCTCCAAGGCCGAGGCGGGCACGTGCAGCGTGGCCTGCCCCTTGTCGTAGTCATACTCCATGGAGCCATTGTGGCAGACGGGTGGCGTGGTGGCGTAGACGTAGAAGTCGGTCAGCTGACGGCAGCCGCGGAAAACGTCGTTGCCCAGGTCTGTGACCGAGGCGGGAAGCACCACGGAGGTGATGTTGCGCCCATGCATGGCACCGCCCACAATCACTTTGATGCCCGCAGGCACCTCGTATTCGCCAGTGGCATTCTTGTTGAGCGAGAGGAAGGTGGTGCCTCCATACACATCGCCCTCGACGTTGGGTGCCCAGCCGAAGACATACCAGTCTTCCCAGGCATTGGTATCGGTCAGTCCTTCACAGCCAGTCACGGTGGTGAGGTTGGGGCAGTTGTCGAAAGCGTAGGAGCGGATGCGCTTCACCGAGGCGGGAATGTGGATGGCGGTCAGGCCTTGGCAGTTGTTGAAGGCATATTCGTTGATGTACTCCAGCGTTTCGGGCAGGGTGATGGAGGTGAGCTTCTCTTTGTTACTGAAAATACCATATTCAAAATAGTTACCCTCGATGACGGCTCCGCTGAGGTCGATGGTGGCCAGCGCATATACGCCGGTGCACATGGCGGCCAGCGTGCGCAGGTCGTCCTGATTCAGGTTGCCGGTCACGGTGATGCCCGTCACGTCGAACATGGTGCTGCTCTTCTCTTCGGCAGCGGCTTCGATGAGCGAGCGGAGCGAGCCGCGGTCGGCCACGTCGATGGTGAGCGTAAGGGGCTGCGGATCGGGCATGGTGACGTACTGGAACTCCTCGCCCCACGACTGCTTGTAGCTGTCGAGGGCAGACTCATACACATGTACCGTAATCTTTGATTTGTCGATGCCGTCGAAGGCGTTCCGCTCGGTCTGCGGCACAGGGCGGGCGTAGGAATAGATGTCCTTGAGGGCCGTACAGCCTACGAAAGCGTTAGAGCAGATTTCGGCCAGCGAGCGGGGCAGGGTGAGCGTTGTCAGCTGCTCCGTGAACTTGAAAGCGTTATTCCAGATTCGCTGGCAGCCCTCGTCCAGTTCATACTCTGTAGCGGTCAGGGGCGCTGCCACCAGCACACTGCCGTGCTGGATGACGGGGATGTAGCTCTTCACCCACTCCTGTAGCGGATTATTCCAGAACACGTCGGTTCCCAGCCTGGTGATGGTGGCAGGAATGCTCATCGACGTCATGTAGGGCAGGTCGTTGGTAGCGTCGTCTTCCATCTCCGTCACCGTGTAGTTCACGCCATTAGCGGTCACCGTCTCCGGGATGACGACATCGCCCATGATGAAGTGATTTGCCGTTAACCTGACGGTCTGTTCGCCCGTCACCTCATAGATGAAAGCCGTCGGGTCGTAGAGGCCGCAGTCCAGATGATAGCCGCCCCAGTTCTGCGAGGCGTGGGCTGCCAGCACGTTGGGCGTGCCGTCGGTGTGGATAAGGGCTATTTGGGCCGGTGTAAGTTCTATTTCGTAGTTGCCGTCGTGCCAGCTCTGCGTGGCGTGGTCTTGGTATACGAGCGTTCCGTTGATATAGTATTCCACGGGGGAGTCGTCGTAGCTGCACGACATATAGAGTTTGGTGGGAACACTTTCGGTGTTGAAGGTGAAGATGCGGCGGAGGTAGAAGTCGCCTGTCCTGTCGCCGCCGGCTCCAGTTGCTCTGAAGTAGTCGTAGTTGCCGCCGTCGCGGAAGGGGGCAGCATGGTTCTCCCATACAATCTGGTTGCCGTTGGGCAGCACGTCGTCGGCGCTGTTGGTCAGCATGTAGCCTTCTTCATACCACTGATGCCCCAAGGCATCGGCAGGAGGCGTTCCCACGATGACGTTGTCTGTGCCGTCGTAGGCGTCGCCCCAGATGGTCCACGTGTCGGCCGTCCAGGGCTGGTTGCCGCTACGCCATGCCGAGGGCAGCGTCAGACCGCCGTTGATGAAGCGCACTGCCTCGGCCTCGCCGGCCTCGAACTCGGCGCTCACCGTGACGCTCGACTTGGGGAAGGTAAATACAAATTCATTGGCGTTGTTGGATACGGGTGTCACGGGCAATGCGTTGCCGCTGGCATCCGTCACTGTGACTGCACTTACCACATAGCCGCTGGCAGGAATAGTGGTAACTTTCTTCAGCAGACCAGGTAGACAGGCATTGCTGTTGATGCTGATAGTGCCATTGGCGGGCGTGCCGAGCGTCAGTGTGTAGGCCGAGGTGCCCGTCACGTTGACGGTCACGTCGCTGGTGAAGGTCGTCGTGCTGGTGAAGGCCGCTCCATTGGCGGTGAAGGTGGCGTCCGTCAAGCCGAAGTCCTCGCCGGTGGGCATCTTGTCGCCGATGGGACTATTGGTGAAGACGGTCTTCATCACCTGTCCGTCTACTACGAAGGAAACCTTGAAGATGCCCTTGTCGGGGTCGCTGGTCAGCAGGGGCAGAGCGTCGGTGCCTACTCGCTGTCCCCACACCTGGCCTGTAGTCCAGTCGCGCGAGCCGTCCTGTAGGGCACGGGTAATGGAGCCGTCGGCCAGTTGCTCGGCGGAGACAGGAGTGCCTTGATTATATCGGTCATATTCTCCAATGGAAGAGTTGTAATAGCAGTTTATCACCTCTGCACCGTTACGACAGAAAGTAGCACAGCCTTCATTGGAGGCTAGATCATAAGTTCCGAGATTCAAGCAATTAGAAAAATAAGCACCGGCATCTTGCCATCCGCACAATCCACCGCACCAAGCTACGTTAGAGCCATGAATGCTTCCGGTGAACACGCAATCGTAGAAATAAGCAGGACCACCACCGCGAACCAGACAGATAAATCCTGCACATGTGCCGTCGCCTTCATATTCGGAGTTGATGGTTACTCTGCTCTCGCAATTCTGGATTGTAACATTCTGAGCCCACCCGATAAGACCTCCAGCACCATGATTGGAAGTGGTAAAAGTTCCATCTATTATCAGGTTCTTGAAGGTGCAATCGCGTGTATAGTGGAATGGGCCAGTGCGTTCCAAGTCGGTCACAATGTTTAAATTCAGCGTGTGTCCCTGTCCGTCGAAGGTTCCGCTGAAGGGTCTTCCCTCTGTTCCCACCATGGTGGTGACGCTGATGTCAGCGGTGAGCTTGAACGAGCCGCCGTTGTAGGCGTAGAGGTTGTTGGCGAGCTCGTTCCAGTCGTCGGCACTGGTGATGAGGTAGCTGCCGCTGGCATCCTGCACAAGGCTTGGCTCACTCACCGACTCAGGACTCAGGCCAATGATGGCCAGCATCTGATAGTGCCAACCCGCTTCAGTGGGAGCGGCCTCTGTTGCACTAGGGTCGAGGGCGAAGAGGTTGAAGTAGCCGTTGCAGGCACCGCCCCATCCCCAGTTCACGTGGAAGTAGTTGCCGTCGGCCTGATAGCCGTCGACAACGAAGGCATGGCCGCTCACCTCGCCATTACTGCCGTCACCATTAAGGGCCGAGTAGTAAACGGGGCGTCCCTGGCTCACTTCTCTATATATCAGGTCTTCCCAGCCGTCGGTGCTGTAGGAGGCGGCACTGCGGAAGGTGGCATTGGCGTTGTAGCCCAGCTTCTCAGTGAAGGCGTAGAGGGCATCGCCGTTGTAGGCGCCGGACGTAAAGCCGTAGTCCATCTTCGCTGCCTGGCCGCAGTAGCGCATCAGTGTGGCTACGGCGGTCTTCTGGGCATTGGTGTACTGGCCGTAGTAGCTGTCGAGCATGTTGTCCCAGTCGAAGGTGGTGGCTCCCCAGGCCGTTACGTTGAGCCTGTTGGTGTCGGAAATGTAGGCTTCGAGACTAGGCACCTGTGTGGTGGGGTACTTGTGGTAATTGGCAATCTGCGCCATGGCCGTGGCCACGCATCCGGTAAGGGCCGTCTGGTCATCCAGTGTGGGGCAGTAGGCGTTGTAGGGGTCGCCCTGGTCCCATGAGGTGGTGAGCAGCGGCGACACGTCGGCCATCGTACCACTGATGCGGTGAGGCCGCTGAACTGCAGGCGTGGGCGTGGCACTGGCCTGTCCTAGCACTTCCAGCTGGCGGGTATAGATGGCCATCATCTCGCGGAGAGCTGCCGGAGCTTGCTCAACGTCGAAGCTGCCGCTGGTGGCATAGCCCAGGATGGAGCGTGCGCGGTCGTCGGCGGCTACAATAACGAAGCCGTTCTGCTCGTCTATGTTGAACACATAGAGTGTCGGAGCACCCGTCGGCGTGCTGTGCAGCGACGACGGCAGCACGGCTGGGGCGAAATGGCCTCCGCTTGGTGCGGCGTGACGCGATTGTAAGAAACTGTAGGCCTTGTCCCTGGCCTGTTCTTCTTTGATGCTGCCAGCCCTTGCGCTGAATGCGAACAGCATCATTGCTACGATGAGTAGCATGAATCGTACAGGAATCTTCATAATGTTATAACAATATAATATGTATCTCATTTCATTTACAGCGTTAGCCTTCTTTCGTTTCCAGGTATTTCTGTGCCTTAACGATGAGCTGCACCACGTTGTGGACGCCGAAGCGCGACAAAAGCCTGTGGCGGTAGGTGCCCACGGTGTTCTCGGAGATGAATAGCCTTTTGGCAATTTCTGTCGTGGTGAGGCCTTCGGAAAGGCATTGCAGAATCTGCTGCTCGCGCTCGCTCAGCAGGAATGCAGATCCGGGATGGTAGGGCTGCTTGTCGGTGCCGGACGACAGCTTTTCCAGCAGCAGGGCAATGGATTCGTCAAAGAAGATGCCTCCCTGTCGGATGGCTTCTACAGCCTCAGAAAGGTGGTTGGCGGGCTGCGCTTTCGATGCCACGCCCTGAATGTCGAGCCGTGCCAGGATCCAAGGCTCATCGTGCATGGTGTATATGAGGATGGCAGCCTGCGGACGGTGTTGTCGGATGGATTTCAGTGCCTCGAAGCCGTCGGTGTCGGGCAGTTCCAAGTCGAGAATGAATAGCTGGAACTCCTTGCCCTGTTTGAGCAGGGTGAGCCTCTCCTGTGGTTGTGTGGTTGCCGTGACGGTGTAGTCAGACAAAATATGTCTGATGCCTTCGAGCACCATGGGATGGTCGTCGAGTGCAAGAATGTAGTAACTCTGTTTCGGGTCTTGATTCATGTTTGCAAAGGTAGTGAAAAAGTTTGACAAAAGCATTCCTCTTTTATTTTTTTTGTCGAACTCCGCCAGAAATTTCACCTTTTGAGGTGAATGTCAAGTGCTGTGAATCTTATGGATTAAAGGTGATGGCCAGCAGGTTGTGGCTGTATTCCTTCTTCGTGCTGATGGTGGCCCCGATGCTGAGTGCGCGGTCGTGTATGGTGGGCTGTCCGATGCCTTGTTCGTCAGGAGGTGTGGGCTTGCCGTCGTCTTCGATGGTGAGTCGTCCGGCAGCCAGGCTGATGTTGACGTGGGTTGCTGTGCCGTCTTTGATGATGTTGGCGACGTACTCTTGGACGATGCGCAGCTGCGCATCGCGGTGGTAGCATACGCCGAGGTTCTGTGGTACGCTGATGCTCAGTTCGTCAAAGCCCTTGGCGGGCAAGATGTCTTGCAGCGCCAGCAGCTCTTGCTTGGAGCGGGCAATGTCGCCGGTGTTGATGTGGTAGTAGCTCTGCAGGTAGAGCAGCTGCGGATAGAGGGCCTGCTGCCTGATGTTCTTGGCGTTGAGCATTTGCTGCAGCAGTTGACGGCCTTCTTCGAGGCGCGACACGTCGTCGAGGCATTCGCCGATGTATGCTACTTGTTCTTCGATAGTTTCTGCACTGAGCGGTATTACGTTCAGGCTCAGGAGGGCAAGGGTGATGAGGAAATGTTTCATTATATATATATAATGTGTCAGATGGTGAAGCGCACGTAGGCGCGGTCGTCGAAAGAGTTATAGCCAGGGACGAAAGCCTTGGTGGCCATGAACGTGGGGCCGATGTTCAGCGGGTCCAGTTCGCGTTGTTCTGCCAGCTTGGCCTCGCTTTCTGCCAGCGTTGGACAGAGGAAGGGGTATCCGTCGGAGGCGAGCACCAGCGTATAGGGCTGGAAGTCGAGGCTGATAAGTCGGACATGTTTTTCGGCGACGGGGAAGCCGTCAATCACGCTGTAGGTCTTGTTTTGTTGTTGCATGTTCTGGAGCATGTGTGGGATGATGGTCTGGCGAGCGGTGTCGTCGGTGAAAAAGTGATCCCAGGGCTTGGGGCTGGTGGTGATGATGGCGGCGCGCTCGTGGGCCAGCTCCTCTTCGTAGGGCTTGGGGTTGTTGAGGTAGGTGGGGGTAGGTTTGGTAGGTGGGGTAGGTTTGGTAGGTGGGGTAGGTATGATGAGGGCTTGGCAGTCGCCCACCATCCATATTTCACGGCGCAGGCGGCTGAAGACGATGGCCGAGGCGGTGAGGCGGTCTTCGGGGTGTTCGGTCAGGTGGGGTAGCAGCGACTTGATATAGCGTGCCTGGATGGCGCGGGTGGCGCCCTGGCAGAACTGATGGCAGCTGGTGTCCTTGGGCATCTTCTTGATGAAGGACGCAACAGTGAGCATGGCCAGCTCGCCGTTGGAGTGTCGGCGCAGCGAGAAGTCGCGGTGGCAGCGGCGTTGCGACTTGGAGGTGGAGCCGTCGATGACGGCCACGAAATTGTCAGTGACGACGATGCCGTCCTCGCTTCTCTTGGCGGGGTTCTTCGGGACGATGGTTTGCTCTAGGATGGTCATGGGTAGGTTTGGTAGGTGGGGTAGGTTTGGTAGGTGGGGTAGGTTTGGTAGGTGGGGTAGGTTTGGTAGGTTTGTCGAAGAGACGTGGAATAAGGTCGGCACGGCCGATGCGGCGCAGGCTCTGTTCCAACTGACGGTGCTCTTCTGGCTTGTACCAGAAGAAGTACTGGCGCTGTGCCAGCTTTTCGCGGGGCGTCTTCGCGCTGAAGACGGGCTCCAGCGTGTAGGGGTCATAGCCTGTGTACCACGTCTCGGTGGCGATGGTCATGGGGGTGGGCGTGAAGTCCTGCACCTGCTCCAGTTGAAAGTCCATCTGCTTGGTCAGCACGGCCAGCTCGGCCATGTCCTCCTCACGACAGCCCGGATGTGAGCTGATGAAGTAGGGGATGATTTGCTGGCGCAGGCCCTCCTCGCGGTTGATGCGGTCGAAGAGGCGCTTGAACTCGCCAAAGAGTAGGAACGAAGGCTTCCGCATGAGGTAGAGCACGCGGTCGCTGGTATGCTCCGGAGCCACCTTCAGGCGTCCGCTGACGTGGCGGGTAATCAGCTCGCGGGTGTATTCCTCAGCCGAACGGTTGGCTGCCTCGTCTTTTCCTCTGTATAATAGTAAATCATATCGCACGCCGCTGCCAATGAAGCTCTTCTTGATTTCGGGCAGTGCATCTACGGCCCGGTAGATGTCGAGCAGCGCAGCATGACTGGTGTTGAGGTTAGGGCATATAGCAGGATGAATGCAGCTGGGGCGACGGCATTTTTCGCAGGCTTTCAGATTGCGCCCGTGCATGCCGTACATATTGGCCGAGGGGCCTCCGAGGTCGCTGAGATAGCCTTTGAAGTCGGGCAGCTGAGCCACTTGCTTCACTTCGCGCAGGATGCTCTCCTTCGAGCGGCAGGCAATGAATTTACCCTGATGGGCAGAAATGGTGCAGAAGGCACAGCCGCCAAAACAGCCGCGATGAATGTTGACACTGTGCTTGATCATCTCGTAGGCGGGAATGCGCTTGCCCTTATATTTGGGGTGGGGCAGGCGAGTATAGGGCAGGTCGAACGAGGCATCGAGCTCGGCCGTGGTCATGGGCGGGTAGGGGGGATTGACGACAACGTATGAGTGAGGAGTTAGGAGTGAGGAGTTAGGAGCTCTTCCTTCACAACTCCTCATTCCTAACTCCTCACTCCTAACTCCCTGTATGAGCCTTTGGGCATGAACCATGTTCGACTGCTCTTCAATGTGGCGGAAGTTTTCGGCTTGTGCGCGCTTGTTTTGCAGGCACTCCTCGTGGCTGTGCAGAACGATGTCGTTCGGGCTGATGCCGCCAGGAATCCTGTCGGCTGTGGTCAGAAATACGGTTTGTGGCAGGTCGGTGATGTCTTGTATGCGCTCTCCTTCGTCAAGGCGCCGAGCCAGTTCCAGGATGGTTTTCTCGCCCATGCCGTAGCTGATGATGTCGGCCGGCGCATCGCATAGAATGCAGGGGCGCAGGCGGTCTTGCCAGTAGTCATAGTGGGTGAGGCGGCGTAGTGAGGCTTCGATACCGCCGAGCACGATGGGCACGTCGGGAAACAGCTGGCGCAGAATCTTGGAATAGACAATGGTGGGATATTCCGGGCGCATGTCGTGGCGGCCGTCGGGCGAATAGGCATCCTCCGAGCGCAGACGGCGGGCGGCAGTATATTTGTTGACCATGGAATCCATGCAGCCAGGAGAGATGCCGAAGAACAAGCGTGGGCGTCCCAGCTTCTTGAAGTCACGATAGTCTCCATGCCAGTCGGGCTGCGGGACGATAGCTACCCGATAGCCGGCGGCTTCCAGTGTACGGCCAATGACGGCAGCACCAAACGACGGATGGTCTACGTAAGCATCGCCTGAAAATAGGATAACGTCAACGTAGTCCCACCCGCGCAGCTCCAGTTCTTTCTTGGAGGTGGGGAGAAAATCGGTTAACATCAATTGAATGGTGTTCCTTGGAAGGCACGTGTAGTCATGCCGAGGTTCTCGTTGCCACGGTTCTTCCAGTCTACATAGTGCAGGAACAGATTCTGCAGGCCTATAGCCTTCATGTTAGGATTGTAGATGACGTCAAGACAGAGGTCGAGCAGTGCTTTATCGCGTCCGGCTTCCGACTCCAGCAGCGAGCGGATGTTCAGCTTCAGCTTGTCGAGTACATCCTCATCAACATATCCGTGAGAGTCGACAAGGTCGCGCAGCAACTGATATTTCTCCAGGGTCTCCAGGTGTTGTTCGTTCACTTCAATGCTTCTTGTGCCAGAAGAGTTAGCTTGAATCTTTGCCATAGTGTTTTAAATTATTAGTTTGGTATTAAATAGTTCATTATTCCATTCATGATAGAAAAGCGCATCGTCCGGTCGGTGATGCATTCAAAGGGGAAGCCCATGGTTAAGGCGCGGTAGTCCGGTCCGCCATAGGCCACGGCGGCACTGGTGCCGTTGGCGTATGCCATCGTAGGGAATGCTCCCTGCACGGTAGGCATAAGCACATCGGTGCTGGTGGCGGCATAGTGCTGTTCGTTCAGCTGGTGGTAGAAGCTGAAGGTGGTGCCCATTCCGCTGATTGTGCCACTGGCATCGCGGTAGTTGCAGGGCGAGCAGACCTTCAGGACATCACTGAGAAACTGGCGCTCTGAGGTTTCGGTCATGTCGGTGCCGATATAAGCGCCGCTGACGAAAAGGTTGCCATGATTGCCGACGTAGCGGCGAAGCTGTTCCTGCATGGCGGGACGGAACGATTTATAGCTGACCAGGCTGTGGCCGTCGTTGCGCTCCAATCCGAGCAGCAGATCGACCACGGCATAGGAACTGAGCGGCAGATGGCCGCTTTCCACGGCCTGTGCCGAGGCGCTGACCAGACTGAAACGGCCTGTGGCGGCCATTGCCTCAGCATGGGTGCGCACATAGTTGAAGTCGTTGCCGGCAACGAAAGTACCGGCCAGTTCGCTCGATGAATAGCCCAGGCCCGTAGAGTCTTCCACGCCGATGCGGGAAGTGTTAAACACCAGCTGCCGGCCAATGAAGCCTGCCGTGCGCCCGTAGCTGACGCCGGGGTCTTCGTCGATGTCGAAGCCTTGCCCGTAACGGCTGATGGCTGGCGACGACAGACGGTGGAAACCATTGACAATCAGCGCATGGTGGATGGCTGTAGGATTCCAGTAGGCTGAGAGTACCTCAGTGGGGAAACTCTGTCCGCCTTCGTTGAAGGCCCGTACCTGGAAGCTGTAGAGCATGTTAGGCTGCAACTTGAGGGTGCACGATGTGCCACGGAGTGGCGTGCCATTGTCGAAGCCCCCATCGCCCATGGCGATATATAGCAGGTAGCCTGTAGGTTCAGATGTCTTCTCCTGTCCGTCGATGAGTCCCTGCCAGCTGAGTCTCACCTCGCTGCCCTTTCCCGTGAATTCGATGTGGAAGTGGTCGGGGGTGAGCGGTGTCACGGCATATTTGTTGCCATGATGCGAGGCAATGTAGCGCAGCAGCGTCTTGTAGATAGACCGGGCCATCCAGAAACGGAAGTTGGGGTCTTGGCCAAAGCGCATGTCGCCGAAGTTCTGGTGCGACATGGTTTCCAAAATGGCGCTGGGTACAATGGGCAGGCGCGTCTCTGAGTAGTTGCGATCGTAGAGCTTGCGCAGTTTCCATTCACCATAGCGGTATTGCAAGTCGGTAGTGGTATTGAAGAGCAGGTCGGTAGCCAGCTCTTTCGATGCTTCGCGGCTCAGCCCTGCGGCCAGATGCTTGTCGCCGTAGCCGGTGGTGCAGATAGAGAGGGTGCCGAATACGCCTAGTCCCGTGTCGGTATGGCCGGCATCACTGTGCACGGCCAGCGACAGCTCGATGGGAACGCCACGTCCGGCAGAGTCGGGGGCATAGCAGGAACCGCCACAGAGCAGGTTGGTCATATACGAGCGCACGTTGATGTCGTCGGCATAGTCGTTAAGTCCCTGCTTGAAACTGTAAATATTGTAAGGCATGCCAGCCCACTGGGCATAATAGCGTGCTCCTTCCAGACAGCGGGGCAGCCCGCTGGTAGTGCCTCCACGGCTGATGTTGCCCATGCCTCCACCGAATCGTATGGCATCGGTGGTGACCACGCCACGATGGTTGCTAAGGTTCGACACGACGACTCGGTTGGCTGGCGACAGGCCAGCATCGAAATCGAAGGTGCCCAGATAGACCCACGTAGAGCCGCCCATCTGCTGATTGACGCGGAACTCAGTGGCCTGTCCTTGGTGCCACACGGTGTAGTGGGCATCGTCTATGCTGCCAGGCACGGTCTGATAGCTCACGTACACGGCATAGCGTCCAGCCTCGGGCAGATTGGGCTGATAGCTCACTTCGCTGGCTTTGTTCTTGTTCTTGGTAGTTTCGGCCATGCGGGCTGTACCGGCCTCGAAGGGGTTCTCGCCGTCGAGATAGGCTCCGCTGTGCATGGAGAAGCCTTTTCCGGGAGCCTGTTGCCATGCATTGCGATAGTAGCTTTCCTCATAGCGGAAGTTGACAAGCGAGCTGGTAGGGTCGTTGTCGACGATGACCTCGTGGCGCTGCCAGTCGCGTTCGCGAGGGGTGAAAACCACGGCACCGGCATTCTCGAGCATCGGAATCAGATAGGGCACCACAATGGTTTGGGTGAACAGGTCCTCGGTGGTGCAGAACAGGGAAGGACGCTGCCAGCGCCAATAGCCTTTTCCTTGGTCATAGTATCGCCCATGGCTGGCCCATAGCGAGAGATGATGCCCGCTCAGGCCGCGTTCGATGGAGTAGGGCAGCGAGGCATTCCTCACCCAGGGCTCTCCTTTGTGTTCCGTTTTTCCCCAGCTGGTTTGTGCCGATAAGTCTAGAGTGGCTAGAATAACTAGCGACGCTAGAATTGCCAGTTTTTTTTACATTTCC
>ERZ842401.3123-NODE-3123-length-20991-cov-4.533770_pt1 | contig 20991 bp, 19 predicted proteins | sample MGYA00521270_ERZ842401 | MGnify/ENA primary metagenome ERZ842401 (study PRJEB31892, sample SAMEA3878208) | bioreactor metagenome | biome: Moose rumen | place: Sweden | collected 2011-10 | study: EMG produced TPA metagenomics assembly of the PRJEB12797 data set...
TAGCATGCTAGCATGCGGTTTTGAAGGATGAACTTCGACTGAAAGCTATTTTTTTTGTCATTTTTCCTTGATAATGGTTTGGTCTGGTTGTTCATTTTGTTGTGCATTGACAGATACCGTTTTTATTTTGTAGAATAAACCTATAGGATAACTAGGTATTATGACATTGCAGCAGATGAAATACGTTATAGGAATTGCAGAAACCGGTTCCTTCAATAAAGCGTCAGACAAACTTTTTGTTTCTCAGCCGTCGCTCACCAGTTCCATTCATGATTTGGAGTCGGAGCTGGGAATCACCATATTCAACCGTTCAGGGCGGGGCGTTACGCTTACCAATGACGGCGAGGAATTCCTTGCGTCGGCGCGGCAGCTTTATCTTACGTATCAGAACGTGATTGAAAAATACAGCGGCGGTGGCAAGGGAATCCGCAAGAAGTTCGGCGTTTCAGCTCAGCACTATTCCTTTGCGGTAAAAAGCTTTGTGGAGATGGTAAAAAAGTTCAACACGAACGACTACGAATTTGCCATCCGCGAGACAAAGACGCAGGACGTGATAGACGATGTTGCAAGCCTTAAGAGCGAGATTGGCATTCTGTACCTGAGCGACTTTAACCGCAAGATTCTTACGAACATTCTGAATTCAAAGGATGTTGTGTTCCATCATCTTATTGACTGTAGGGCATACGTGTATATGTGGAAGGGGCATCCGCTTGCTTCACGCGCTTCCGTTTCGTTCAGGGAGCTGGAGGAATTTCCGTGCTTGAGCTTTGAGCAGGGCGACGGCGGTCTGTTCCATTTTGCCGAGGAAATTCTGAGCACTGACGAATACCATCGCACCATACGAGCCACCGACCGCGCCACCATGCTGAACCTTATGGTAGGTTTGAACGGCTACACGCTCTGTTCCGGCATTATCTGCGAGGAGCTTAACGGCAGCGACTATGTTGCGGTTCCGTTCCGAGAGGAAGGCGACAGCCCGGAACGAATCATGCAGATTGGCTATATCACAAAAAAGAATTTTAACCTCAGCAGCATTGGCGGCATATACATAGACGAGGTTAAGAAGTATCTGGGCGTATAAGATTTTGCTATAGCCTGCGATAAAAAACTTGTATTGGATTTAAAATCTGTAATTTTGTATAACCTAGTTATTCGGTGGGTTTTTAAGTGCTTTGTGGGCACGTACTTTATTATGACGGCTTTGAATCCGTCGGAGGTTATATGAAAAAGATAATTGCTGTTCTTGTTGCGTCTGCTGTTCTGCTTGGTTCTGCTTCTGCAAAACCAAAGAAGAATGTGAACGCTGATTTGGAAAAATCAAAGTTTACTATTGGACATTTGAATTCTACTGCACACCTTCTGGCATTTGTTGCTCAGGAAGAAGGTTTCTTTGCTGAGGAAGGACTTTCTGCAACTCTCTTGCAGTTTGCTTCTGCAGCAGAACTTGCCGCAGGTCTTGAATCTGGAAAGCTTGATGTTGCCTTCATCGGTTCGGTTCCGTCAATCACATTCCAGAGCAACGGCCGCGACCTTACGATTTTTGGCGGTGCAATGACAAACGGGCACGGCTATGTAATCAAAAAGCAGTTCACAGGCGGAAAAGACAACCTTGGCGTTGAGATTCTTAAAGGTCGCAATGTAGCAAGCGTTAAGAACAGCGTACAGGATGCAGAGCTTTTGCTTTTGCTCCGCAATGCAGGAATTAAGGTTGGTAAGGGAAAGGATGAAGTAAACATCGTTTACTTTGACAGCCAGAAGGATGCTTATGCTGCCCTTCAGAACAGCTCAATCGATGCGGCTTCCGCTTACTCCCCATACACTTCACTTGCTAAAGGTCAGGGCTACAATGTAGTTTACTACTGCTCAGACGAGCCAGCTCTTGAAAACCAGCCATGCTGCCGTCAGGTTGCATACACACCAGCTTTGAACGCAAGTCCAAAATCATACAAGGCTTTTGAGCGTGCGCTCATCAAGGCATATAAGTTCAGTCAGGAAAACAAGGCTAAGACCGTAAAGGATGTAAAAAAATACATCGACATTGACCCGGACTTTATCAACACTGAAGTTTACGGTGGATTCAGCTCTTCTGTTCCAGATCCGGACAAGCAGGGAACAATCAACCTTAAGAACACAATCGTTGACCTTGGCTACACAAAGGACTACGACATTGAAAAGGGCTTTAACACTTCTATCTATAAAGAAGCTCTTGATTCCTTGATTCAGGAAAACAAGAACGACAAGATTTATGCAGAGCTTAAGGCACACTTTGACAAATACGAATAAAAAAAATTGAGTTAAAAATAGAACAAGCGGGGAAGTCGAACCTGGAGTTTGGCTTCTTCGTTTTTTTTCATTGATTGAAAGGGGAATCTCATGGGAAAAATAATTGTAGACAGCATATCCGTCACCTACAAGGAAAAGAAAAAATCCTATCAGGCGCTTAAGGATGTTTCTTTTACAATCCAGGACGGAGAATTCGTGAGCATAATCGGTCCGTCCGGCTGCGGAAAAAGCACTTTCTTGAGCGTCCTGGAAGGAATTCTGCGGCAGACTTCCGGTCATATTTACATAGATGACAAGGAAGTTTTTGGAACAGGAACGGACAGAGGCGTTGTGTTTCAGAACTATTCGCTTTTTCCATGGCTTTCCGCAAAAAACAACATTGTGTTCGGCGTTCATCAGAAGAACAAAAAGCTCCCGAAGGAAGAGCTGTACCGCATTGCCGACGAGTATCTTGCAAAAGTAAACCTTACGGAATTTGCCGACAAATATCCTTCTCAGCTTTCCGGTGGTCAGCAGCAGAGAGTTGCCATTGCCCGCGCCCTCGCCATGGACACAGAAATTCTTTTAATGGACGAGCCCTTTGGTGCAATTGACCCAAAGAACCGCATAACCCTTCAGGAACTTTTGCTTGACTTGTGGGAAGGAGAAAAAAAGGACGGCTCAAAGGCAAAAAAGAAGACCGTTGTATTCGTAACCCATGATATTGACGAGGCGATTTTCCTTTCTGACAGAATCGTGATGATGGCATCAAACCCAGGTCATGTATACAAGGAAATTTCGGTACCGTTCGTGCGCCCACGAGTGCGTTCGGAATTGTTCCAAAGCCCGGCGTACACACAACTCAGGAACGAGCTTGTGTCTCTTTTTTACAAAGATGTTGCAGAAAAGATTGACGAGGAGGTAGTACTGTGAGCTTGCTTAAAAAGACTAACGGGGAATCAACGGAAGTTAAGGATGCAAGAGCATTTTTTGACGAGGAACGGGCGCTTTCGTTTGGCGACCGCTTTTTGCGCGCCGTTAACGTGCTGTTCGCGCTGCTTCTGCTAGTTCAGCTGCTTCCGAATCACAATTCCCTGAATCCGCGGACGGCGTATCTGGTGGGCTTTGCGCTCATCCTTGAGGCAGTGGTGCTGATTGTTTCCGCGCTTGCGAAGGGCAAGGCGGGACATACGCTTTTTGTGGACATAATCTCATTTTTATACGGATTATTGATAGTGTGGACGCTGGCGACGGCAAAGTTCAACTGGCTCAAGGAATCACTCTTTCCGCCACCGGGAAGAATTTTCTATCAATTCCTGGATGACGGCGTAAAGCTTTTGGTTCATGCAGGAAGCTCCCTTGCGATTATACTTGAAGGCTATGCTCTGGGGCTGGTGATTGCAATTCCTTTGGGATTGTTCCTTGGTTGGAGCGCACGGCTTGGAAGCGCCGCAACCTACATCTCAAAATTCTTTGGCTCGATTCCTCCGATTGTCTACATTCCTTATGGAATCGCGCTTTTACCTACATTCCGCTCGGTTTCGGTTTTTGTAATCTTTTTGGCGGCTTTCTGGCCAGCCTTTGCAGGAACAATGAGCGGAGTCCTTCATGTGGAAAAGAAAATCGTTGATTCCGCAAGAGTCCTAAATGTAAAGAAATTCACGATGCTTTTTAAGGTAATCCTGCCTGCCGCATTGCCAGAAATCTTTTTGGGCTGCAATCAGGGCTTGGGAGTATCGTTCATCCTATTGACATCTGCCGAAATGATTGGCGCAAGCCGCGGAATCGGTTTTTATGTAAAGCAGTATTCAGACTTTGGCGACTACACGCGAACAATCGTAGGACTTATCGTAATCGGAATCGTAGTCGTACTCATCACAATGCTGTTCAACAAGCTTCAACGTTATTTGCTTAGATGGAAAAGATAATGGCGATGGAAAGCAATTTTCTGCTCCGAATTGATAAAAATAGCGCAAGGGAGAATTTGCGACTATCAAAAAGTTCTGACTATTGCTAAAATGCTAGTCAGACTTTTTGCATCACCAGGATTTTAGGAACAAAATGAAGATTATTGATTTTCACGCACATATTTACCCAGAAAAAATTGCAAAAAAGGCAACGGAATTCATCTGTGATTTTTATGACCTAAAAGAAGGAATGGAAGGCACTTCCTCACTCTTGCTTGAGCAAGGAAAAAAGGCTGGCATCTCAAATTATGTAATTTTGCCTGTAGCCACAAAGCCTGATAATGTACGCAGCATAAATAATTTTGTCCTGAGCGAGCAAAAAGCCCATTCAGAATTTTTCTGTTTTGGAACCGTCCATGCCCGCCAGGAGAATATAATCCAAGAAGTTGAATACATAATCTCTTCTGGTCTGCACGGAATAAAGATACATCCGGATCAGCAGGATTTTGCCATAGACGAGCCACAACTGTATCCTTTTTATGATTACTTGCAGGGCAAAATACCAGTTTTGTTTCACTGCGGAGACCCAAGAAGCAATCTTTCGCACCCTTCCAGACTCAAAAAAATACTGAAGGAATTTCCTCGCCTTAATGTAGTTGCGGCACATTTTGGCGGATGGTCAATTTTTGAGGAAGCGATTCCGATTTTAAAAGGAGAGCGATGCACCTTTGACATTTCCTCAAGCCTTGCCTTTTTAAGTCCGCAAAAGGCCGTTGAGTACATCCGCACATACGGAAGCGAAAAAATGCTTTTTGGAACGGATTTTCCTATGTGGAATCCAGTAAAAGAAGTTGAGCGCTTTATGGAACTTCCTTTGACGGATGCGGAGCGAGAGCAGATTGCATGGCAGAATGCAGAGCGGGTTTTGGATATAAAAAATTAGGAGCTTTTATGACAGAGATTTTATGGCACGGACGCGGTGGTCAGGGTGCCTTTACGGCGGCAAAATTGCTTGGAGCCGCATATTCCATTGAGGCGCAGAATCACTACGCGCTGGCTTTTCCTTCTTTTGGACCTGAGCGGCGCGGAGCACCAATCCTTGCTTTTACAAAGCTTGACCAAAAGCAGATTGGAGACCGCAGTCAGATAAAAAAGGCCGATTACACTGTTTTTCTTGATGACACGCTTTTTTCATCCACTGCATTCAACGAAATCAAGCTAGGCGGAAAAATCCTTCTGAACACAAAAAAAACTGCAAGTGAACTAAAAATACAAGGATTTTCAGACCAGCAGATTGAAAGCCTCGTGCTTTTTGATGCAGACAGCATTGCCCTTCAGATTTTAAAAATGCCGGTTACGAATACCGCAATGCTTTCCCTTCTTGCGGCTTTAAGCGGCGTTGTAACGCCGGACGACTTAAAATCTTCCATTAAATTATACATGGCTCCAAAATTATACGAAAAAAACGCGGCGATTGTGGATGCCGTATTTGCACAGGCAGGCACAAGATGATGATACCTACTCTAAGAGAAAAGAATCCAAGTTCCTTCAATGACATTCCAGAAGCAACCGCCTACGAGGCAGGCTTTCTTGTTACAAAAAACGCAGGCTGGCGCAATGTTCGCCCTGTTGTGGATGCCGCAAAATGCAAAGGATGCCTACAGTGCTATTTGTATTGCCCTGACGGAACCATAAGCAAGGACAGCTCAAACGGAAAGGTAAAAATTGATTATGATTTTTGCAAGGGCTGCGGAATATGTAAAAAAATATGCAAGTTTGAAGCAATTACGATGGAGGCGGAAAAATAATGTCACGAAAATTTCTTTCTGGAGATGAAGCTTTTGCTTACGGCGTGCGCCTTGCCCGCCCGGACGTAATTTCAGCTTATCCTATTACGCCACAGACTGTCGTAGTGGAAAAGCTTTCTGATTTTGTTGAGGACGGCTCCTTAAAAAGCAATTTCATTCATGTTGAATCGGAGCATTCGGCTCTTTCCTGTGCGATGGGCGTAAGTGCCGCAGGAAGCCGCGCTTTCACCGCAACCAGCTCCCAGGGGCTTTTGTACATGGCAGAATGCCTTATGTATGCAAGCGGCGGACGTTTTCCAATTGTAATGATGAACGCAAACCGCTCTACCGCCCTTCCGTGGAATATTTACGGAGACCAGAGAGATAGCCTTGCCCTTTTGGACAGCGGTTGGATTCAGGCATATGCAAAGGACGGTCAGGAAGCACTGGATTTTGCCCTCTTAAGTTTTTACATTGCAGAGCACAAAAAAGTGCAGACTCCTTTTATGGTGAATCTGGACGGCTTTGTTCTGACTCATACCTACGAGGTGGTTGACGTTCCAGAGCAGGAAAAGGCAGATGAATTCTTACCACACTTTGAAACCGACAACCGCTTTGACTTTGAGCATCCTGTGAACATGGCTTTTTCTGCAGGTCCTGAAACTAACACCTACTTTAAGTTCAAGGAACATCAGGGGCTTTTGAATGTTCCTGCCGTCGTAAAAGAAGCGGAGGAACGATTTGAAAGAATCTTTGGAAGAAAATACACAGGTCTTGTGGAAAAATACCTCTGTGACGATGCGGATTTTGTAATCGTAACGCTGGGCTCAATAAGCGGACTTGTAACTCAGATTGTGGACGAGCTAAGGGCACAAGGCAAAAAAGCAGGACTTTTAAGAATACGCTACATGAGACCCTTTCCTGCAAAGGAAATCGCGCAAGCACTGCAGGGCGTAAAGGCTGCCGCCGTTTTGGAAAAAGACATTTCCTTTGGTGCGGAAGGCACTGTATTTACGAATGTGAATTCTGCACTTAAAAAAGCCGGCGTTACAGTTCCTGTATGCAATTACATCGGCGGATTAGGCGGAAAAGACATAAGCCCGGAAGATATTCACGCAATTTTTGAAGAATTGGAACGGATAGGCGTCGGGGGCGTTGCGGGGGTGTCCCCCGCAGAAGGGGTAGGCGAAAATGCGGAACGCATTGGAGCCGAGGGGGAGACATCCCCCTCCTACATTCATTTTATAGGTATTCCAGAAGACATCCAGAATCAGGCTAGCGGAGGCGCACAATGATTAACGCAAAGACTTTGAACGAATCAGAATTTTTTTACGGGCATAAAGCCTGCGCTGGCTGTGGCGGAAGCCTTGCCGTTCGTATTGCGCTTAAGGTTCTGGGCGAAAAGGCCGTGGCGGTGCTTCCTGCGGGATGCATGAGCGCGGTAGGGTTCAACTATCCACAGCTTGCTTTTGCAAACAACGCCATAATTTCTACCTTTGCAGGAACCGCAAGCATGATGACGGGAGTTCTTGCAGGGCTCAAGGCTCGCGGAATTGAAGATGCCCAGGTAGTTGGCTTTGCAGGCGACGGCGGAACTGCGGACATAGGACTTCAGGCTTTGAGTGGCGCGATTGACCGTAACGACAACATCCTTTACATCTGCTACGACAACGAAGCCTACATGAACACCGGAATCCAGAAAAGCTCCCTCACACCTTTTGGGGCAAGGACGACCACAACTCCTGCCGGTGCCAATATCCGCGGAAACTTGCGCCCAAAGAAAAATCTTTTTGAGATTATCGCCGCCCATGACATTCCTTATGCCGCAACGGCAAGCGTAGGATTCATTCAGGATTTTATCAACAAGGTTGATAAGGCAAGCAAAATCAAGGGAACAAAATTCATCCATGTGATTGCGCCGTGTCCTACAGGCTGGGGCGTAAAAACAGACGAGACAGTCGAGGTTGCAAAAGAAATCGTGGAAAGCGGACTTTGGTATCTTGCAGAATACGAGGGCGGTGCATTCCACCTAAGCTACAAGCCAAAAGAATTCAGCGCCGTAAGCGACTATCTTAAAAGGCAGGCAAGATTCCGCCACCTTACGGAAGAAGACATTGCCGCAATAGAAGCCGGCCGCAATGCCAAATGGGAAAAGATTCTCAAGGAATGGGTGTAGGCATGGCTGCCGCGCAAGCGGTATGCCTTATAGTTTTTTATTATAACTTTCAATAAAAAACTTATATTAGAACATAATTCGTTTTTTTAATAACATACTAAATAAGTAGGAATTAGGAGAAATACAAGTCCTGCTCCTAAAAATAAAATTGTGAGGTATGTTATGGCAGATTACGGAAAAAATGAACCAGACGGAAAATATTGGAACAAAACTTTGGAAACGCTCCCTCGCGAGCAGCTTGAAGCAAAGCAGCTTGAGGATTTAAAGGAAATCGTTCAGTTTGCTTACGACCACGCTCCTTATTACAAAAGAAGCTTTGACGAAGCAGGCGTAAAACCAAGCGATATCAAGACTCTTAAAGATATTCAAAAGTTCCCATTCATCAACAAAAAGACTCAGCGCGACACACAGGGCGTAGGCTCTTTCCTTGGAGAATTGGCAGCAGTTCCAGAAGAAGACGTAGTATTTATTTCCACATCTTCTGGTTCAACAGGTGTGCCAACAGTAAGCCCTTTTACAAAGAAAGATTTTGACGAATTCCAGGACACAGAAAGCCGCTGGTTCTACCAGATTGGTATGAGAAAGAACGACCGCTATGTTCACGCATTGAACTTCTCCCTTTATGTAGGTGGACCTGACGTAATCGGTGCCCAGAACCTTGGTGCCCTTTGTATCTGGGGAGGAACCCTTCCTAGCGAACGACTTCTTTTCGTTCTTAAGCAGTATCAGCCTACAATCATCTGGACAAGCCCTTCTTACGCTTGGCAGCTTGGAGAAAAGGCTCTTAAGGCAGGATACGACCCTAAAAAAGACTTCAGTATCAAGAAAATCATCGTAGCCGGCGAGCTTGGTGGCTCAATAAGCTCTACACGCAAAGCAATTGAAGACATCTGGGGCGCAGAAGTTTATGACTTCTACGGACTTTCAGACATCTTCGGTGCTTGTGCCGCTCAGTGTGAATATCATGACGGTCTCCACATTGCAGAAAACCACATCCTTGTAGAAACAGTTGACCTCAAGACAGGCGAAGTTCTTCCACCAGGAGAAACAGGTGAGCTTGTATTCACAACACTCCGAAAGCATGCCCGCCCTCTTATCCGATTCCGCACAGGAGACATCGGCCGCATCGACCAGACTCCATGTAAATGTGGACGCACCCACGGAAGAATCCACGTACTTGGCCGCAAGGACGACATGTTCATCGTAAGTGCCGTAAACGTATTCCCAAGCGACATTGAAGCCGTAATCCGCGACGAAAAGGATTTGACAGGTGAATACCTTATCCGCATCTTTGAAAAGGACTTTACTTGCAAATACTCAGTAGAAGTAGAAAAAGCAAGCACAAGCGCAAAGACAGATGAAGAAGTTGCAGCCCTTACAAGCGCAGCCCTCAAGGGTCGAATCGGTGTAAAACCTGCAAATGTCGTAGTTCACAAAGACGGCGAGCTTAACACACGAAGCGAGCACAAATCAAAGCGCGTAATCGACGAACGAACGCTTACATACAACATCTAACCTTAAGATGTAAAATCAGGGCGGAAGAATGTCGTTTGTGCAGAGATTACGCATCCAGACGGCTTTTCCGCCCTTTCTGTTTTTCTAAAAGAGGAGGTCCTTATGTCTAACCTAAAGCTTGACTTACTTTTTACAGACCCTGAGGAAGTGGATTCTACGGGACTTGCCGATTACACATCCCTAGATTTTGTAAGCAGTGGCTCGCATATTTACGGAGAGATAATGTGGCCTTCCTCAGATTTTAAGACGCCCCACCCTTGTGTAATCATGCTGCATGGTTTTCCAGGAACAGCCCGCAACGACGATATTTCTCACGCACTCTGTAGAATCGGTTGTGTGGTGATTGTTCCTCACCACAGAGGAGCATGGGGAAGCCAAGGTAAATACCTCATCACAAACTGTATTGAGGATGCGCAGAACCTTGCCGAATATGTACATTCCACGGAATTCATAGAAAAATACAATGTGGACCCAGAAAGCATCTTTTTGTTAGGACACAGCATGGGTGCAAATTCCGCCTTGAATGCAGGACGAAAAATCTCCTGGATAAAGGGGCTTATTCTTCTGACTCCATATGACCCTACAAGATACCTTAACCGCAGCAAGGAAAGTTACTTCCGCTCCCTTCTGGAAGAAGGAAAGATTCTCCAATCTGACGGAATTGATTCCTTGTATGAGGATGTTGTAGTCAACAAAGACGAGATTAGCTTTCCCAATGCATTCTCGCAGGTAAAAGACAAGAACATTCTGATTTTTGGTGCAAATTACGATTCAATTTCGCCTACTAACGAAATGATTCTGCCATTATGGAATCTTCTTTCCCAGAACAAAACCAATGCAATCCAAAAGCTAGTTGAATATCCAACCGAGCACGGACTTTTAGGTCGGCGCATTTCTGTAATCAAAGAAATTGCTTATTTTATAGAAAAAGTCCAGAATAAAGAAGAAAATCAATCGAGGTAAAAAAATGCCAAAACTTTCAGATAGAACAAACACATTTACGGACAGCGTTATCCGAAGGATGACACGAGTTTCAAACCAATACGGGGCCGTAAACCTTTCCCAGGGATTTCCGGATTTTGAGCCGCCACGGGAGATTCTTGACCGACTTGCACAGGTTACAAAAGAAGACTACCATCAGTATTCAACAACCTGGGGCGCACAGAATTTCCGCGAGGCACTGGCTGCAAAAATCAAGCATTTTTCCGGTGTGGATGTTGACCCTAATTCCGAGCTGGTCGTAACATGCGGCTCAACGGAAGCAATGATGGCCGCCATGATGAGCGTTACGAATCCCGGCGACAAGGTAATAGTTTTTTCTCCCTTTTATGAAAACTACGGTGCGGACACGATTTTAAGCGGTGCAGAGCCGATTTATGTTCCTTTAGTTCCACCCCTCTTTAATTTTGACCCGCAGGTTCTGGAGGATGCCTTCAAGCAAAAGCCAAAGGCTATCATAGTCTGCAATCCTTCAAATCCTTGCGGCAAGGTCTTTACTCGCCAAGAACTTACGATTATCGCAGACCTTGCAAAAAAGTACGACACTTTCGTAATTACCGATGAGGTGTACGAGCATATTTTGTACAAGCCGAATGTCCATACATACATGGCAAGCCTTCCTGGAATGAAAGACCGAACGATTACTTGTAACTCACTTTCCAAAACATACTCAATCACAGGATGGCGCTTGGGCTACACCCAGGCAAACCCAGAGATTACAGACAGGATAAAAAAAGTCCACGACTTTCTGACTGTAGGAGCCGCAGCCCCATTGCAAGAAGCCGCCGTTACAGGACTGCGCTTTGACGACAAATATTATGAGGAACTTCAGGAAAAATACACTCACAAAAGAAACCTTTTCCTGCAAGGCTTGCGCGACATAGGTCTTAAGCACACGGAACCACAGGGCGCATACTACATCATGATTGACATAAGCGAATTTGGCTACGAATCCGACCTTGAATTTGCAGAAGTTCTTGCCCGCGATGTTGGCGTAGGAACCGTTCCAGGCTCAAGCTTTTTCCGCGAAAAAGAAAACCGCTATGTGCGCATCCACTTTGCAAAAAAAGACGAAACGCTGAACGAGGCCCTCAACAGGCTTTCTTCAATCAGAGAAAAGATAAAGCGGCGCTAGAAAGAATAGTGGGCAGCGGAGCTTGCAACATAGATATTTCTTCGGGACAAATGCATTATAATTCGGCGCCTTGAAAAAAATACTGCGAAGGAGAAGTGGCAGATTTCAAAAACACTCATTTTTGCTGCCGCGTAAGCGGCAAAGTTTATAAGTTCCAAGGCAAAAATGCGTGTAGCATGCTAGCATGCGCTTTTGAAGGATGAACTTCGACTGGAAAGTATTTTTTTTTCAGTCAATTTTTTTATAATGCGTTTGCCTTGTTTTCTTGTTGACCATAGTTTCTAAAAGTTCTATATTAAAAGCATGAATTGCACATTGCTACTTCTATTATCTGGAGTTTCTCGATAGACCGTTTTGGAGTCAGCGTGTGTTTTTTATTGCTTTGTAAATTACAGACCTGCCAAAAACGGCAGGTCTTTTTTTATGCGTGAGGTTAAAAAATGAAAGTTTCTATGAATCCCAATGGAAAATACCGGCCGTTCGAGGCGGTTCCGATTAAAAACCGTACGTGGCCCGACAACAAGATTACAAAGGCTCCTATCTGGTGCTCCGTCGACCTTCGTGACGGAAATCAGGCGCTCATCAATCCTATGGGCGTTGAGCAGAAGCTTGAGTTTTTTGACCTGCTGGTAAAAATCGGCTTCAAGGAAATTGAGGTGGGCTTTCCGAGCGCAAGCGACACGGAATTCAACTTCATGCGCCGCCTCATAGAAGAAAATCACGTGCCAGACGACGTTACCCTTCAGGTTCTGTGCCAGGCGCGCGAACACCTCATCAAGCGCACGTTTGAAAGCCTCAAGGGCTGCAAGAAGGCGATTTTTCACCTTTACAACTCAACCAGCCCCGCACAGCGAAAATATACGTTCAACAAATCAAAGGAAGAGATAACGCAGATTGCCATCGACGGAATCCGCTGCGTGAAGAACTGCCTTTCCATGAGCGAAGGAACGGAAATCCGCCTTGAGTACAGCCCAGAAAGCTTCAGTACCACAGAAATTGACTACGCCCTGGAAGTTTGCGAGGCAGTGAAGAAAGAATGGGGATGCAGCGCGACGAACAAGGTCATACTGAACCTGCCTACGACGGTTGAATGCGCGCTTCCGAACCAGTTTGCAGACCAGATTGAATATTTCTGCCAGAACATAAGCGACCGGGAGAACGTCATCATCTCGCTTCACAACCACAATGACCGTGGCGAGGGCGTGGCTCAGTGCGAGCTTGGGCTTCTGGCCGGAGCGGATCGCGTTGAAGGCTGCCTTTTTGGTAACGGCGAGAGAACCGGAAACCTTGACATAGTGAACGTCGGAATGAACATGTACACCCAGGGCGTTGACCCGGAGCTTGATTTTACGAACATGCCGCTTCTGACAGAGGCATACACACGGCTTACCGGCATGGAAATCCATCCGCGCACTCCGTATTCAGGCGAGCTTGTGTTCACGGCGTTCAGCGGAAGCCACCAGGATGCCATCCGCAAGGGAATGGCTGCCCGAGTTGGCAAGGCAGACAACGAATACTGGGACGTTCCGTACCTCACGTTCGATCCGCATGACATCGGCCGCCAATACGAAGGAATCATCCGCATCAACAGCCAGAGCGGAAAGGGTGGGGCCGCCTTCATCATGGAGCAGGATTTTGGAATCAGCATGCCAAAGTCCATGCATCCTGTGTTCGGCGAGCTGGTTAAGAACGAGGCCGACAAGGCTCAGCGCGAGCTAAAGCCTGCCGAAATCTATGACGTTTTTGAGCGCACCTGGCTCAAGACAAAGGCGCCGCTCAACGTGCTTGAAATAAGCGAGCGCCATATAGAAGGCGAGCGTGGTTCTGATTTGCCTGAGCAGGTTGCGGGAATGGCTACCGTTGAATGGAACGGAAAAAGCTACGCCATTGCCGCAAACGGAAACGGTCCTTTGGATGCGTTCGTCAATGCCCTCAAGCAGACGCCGGCTCCAAAGTTCAACATAACGAATTTCAGCGAGCACAGCGTCGGAACCGGAAGCGACACTTACGCCCTGGCTTACGTTCAGATTACAAAAGAAGACGGCGAGCAGGTTTGGGGCGTTGGAAAGAGCAGCAACGTAGGACGCGCCGGAATTGCCGCCGTTGTAAGCGCATTGAACTTCAGAAAATAGCTCGGACAGGAGATTCCATTGGCAAAACGCAGAAAGTATACAGCCGCTCTTATCGGTACAGGCAGAATCGGATTTACGCTTGGCTTTGACAAAAAGCGCGAGCAGCCCGCAAGCCACACCATGGCACTCAAGGCTAACCGCCGCATCCGCCTGATTGCGGGGTGCGATACGGACAGGTCTCGGCTTGACCGCTGGGGCAGCTACGTAAAGACTGCGGCTCTCTGCCCTGATACGGCAAATCTTTTTGCGTCCGTTGTGCCTGACATTGTGGTTGTTGCGGTGAACGAGGAATCCCATATGAGGACGGCGCTTGACGTGATTCAGGCGCGTCCACGTCTTATGATTCTGGAAAAGCCGGTTGCGCTGAGCATGGAGCAGGGGCGGGAGCTTGCCTTTGCCGCCAATGCAAAAAAACTTCCGGTGCTTGTGAACCACGAGCGCCGTTTTGCCCGCGACTATGCCATTGCAAAGGATTATATCTCAAAAATCGGAAGGATTCAGACGGTCAATGCCCGCCTGGATTCCGGCTTGTATGTGTATAACCCGGAAAAGGAAATGAACGGTGAATACAGCCTGCTTCACGACGGCACGCACCTTGTGGACATCGTGCAATTCCTGCTTGAGGGCGATTCCTCTTCTGCGGGAGAGGAGACTGTGCTGTATAATCCGTTACTTTCTTCCATATATTATGACCGCGAGCGGGACGGCGAAACTTCAAAAATCGTACGCAGCCTTAATGTTCATTTTGAAAGCGAGCGCTGCCCTGACGTGAATTTGTTTTTCAGTGGGCAGAGCAGATTCTTTGGCTTTGAGGTTGAGGTCATCGGAACGGAAGGTCGCTTCCGCATAGGAAACGGCATCTTTGAATTCTTTACGCGTAAGGAATCACGCCTGTATTCAGGGTTCTATTCTCTGCTTCCTGACACAAAAGTCGTGCCACCAAAAAAAACGGGCTACTTTGCGAACATGATTCAGAATGCGGTTGATTTTTTGGATGAAAAGGCACCTCTCCGCTCAACTCTGCAAACTGGGCTTTCGACGCTTCAGGTGCTTGAGGACATAAAGGCGCTCTTTTAGGACAGATAAAAAAAGGCGGAACCCAGTCGTTCCGCCTTTTTTATGTGCGGATTTGTTTTACTCAGCGTGAATGCTTGTGTTTTTTACCACTACATCATGTGCGCCGCCCTCGCGGATTGAAGCAGGGCTTACCAGCGTAATCTTCGCCTTTTCCTGAAGCTCAGGAATCGTTACGGCACCGCAGTTGCACATTGTGTGAATTACCTTGCTGGTGGTAAGGCTTACGTTGTCGTGCAGGCTGCCTGCGTACGGAACGTAGCTGTCTACGCCTTCCTCAAACGCCATCTTCTTTGCGCCGCCAAGGTCGTAGCGTTGCCAGTTGCGCGCGCGGTTTGAGCCTTCGCCCCAGTATTCCTTTACGTAGTTTCCGTTTACAACAAGCTTGTTGGTAGGGCTTTCGTCAAAGCGCGCAAAGTAGCGACCAAGCATTACAAAGTCCGCGCCCATTGCAAGCGCCAGCGTGATGTGGTAGTCGTGTACGATTCCGCCGTCAGAGCAGATTGGAACGTATATTCCTGTTTTCTTGAAGTATTCGTCGCGGGCACGTGCTACGTCAATGGTTGCAGTAGCCTGTCCGCGTCCAATGCCCTTTTGCTCGCGGGTGATGCAGATTGAGCCGCCGCCGATACCGATTTTTACGAAGTCTGCGCCAGCCTCTGCAAGAAATCGGAAGCCTTCTGCGTCAACAACGTTTCCAGCACCAACCTTTGCATTTGGCCATTTTGCGTGAATGTCGTGAAGCGCGCGCGCCTGCCATTCGGTAAAGCCCTCGGAGGAATCCAAGGTCATTACGTCTACACCAGCCTCAAGCAGTGCGGGAACTCGTTCCATGTAGTCGCGTGTGTTGATTCCAGCTCCAACGATGTATCTTTTTTGCTTGTCCAAAAGTTCGTTCGGGTGTTCCTCGTGGCTTGCAGCGTCCTTGCGGAATACCAGGTACTGCAAATTTCCGTCCTTGTCCACAACCGGAAGCTGGTTGATTTTGTTCTTCCAGATAAGGTCGTTCGCTTCCTCAAGCGTGATTCCAACCTCTGCCTTTACAAGGTCGCCCAGAACCGTCATGTATTCCTGAACCTTTGCTCCCTTTGGACAGTGGTCAAGGCGGAAGTCCCGTTCTGTGATGATTCCCAGAAGCTTTCCGTTGTGCTCGCCGTTATCCGTTACGGCAACGGTGGAATGTCCGGTCGCCTCAATTTTTGAGACAAGCTCCTCAAGCGTCTGATCCGGGCGGATGTTCGTGTCTGAGGTTACAAAGCCCGCCTTGTAGGACTTAACGCGTGCAATCATTGCCGCCTGGTTCTCGATTGTCTGTGAGCCGTAGATAAAGGAGATTCCGCCTTCCTTTGCAAGGGCAACCGCCAGAGTGTCATTTGAAACGGACTGCATGACGGCGCTTACCATTGGAATATTCATCGTAAGCGGGCATTTTTCACCGGCTTTTTTATTGTAACGAACGATAGGGGTCTTGAGCGAAACATTTGCCGGAATGCAGTCCGGCCCCGTGTATCCCGGAACTAACAGGTATTCATCAAAAGTGTGTGATGGTTCATCAAAAAAGAAAGCCATGTGTGTCTCCTATAAAATTTTAAAATTATAATTGAGTGATTATATATGAATACGAAGGGAAAATCAATCTTTCTAAGAATTAAAAAAGTAGTCTTTGCTCTGAAAAAAAATAGCTTCCAGTCGAGTTTCGTCTTTCAAAACCGCACGCTCGCGTGCTACACCTTGTTGTGCCTTGGAACTATATACGTTGCCGCTTTCGCGGCAGCACAACAAAGTGTTTTTGAAAGCCGCAAACTCTCCTTCGCGCTATTTTTTTTACAAGTTTCGCTTGTTTTATAAGTTCGGAATTATAATTCGTTTGAGCGTGAATCTTTCTCCCTTTCATTGAGCATTTTTTGTCTTTATGCTATCATCTGTGAGTAAAAACACTTGTGATTTTGCGGTGCTTCTACATATCAAATTACGAAGATTTCCGCCAAGGCGGATTTGAGGTACACGATGAACGTTGTTGTAATGGGTGCCCAGTGGGGTGACGAAGGAAAGGGTAAGATTGTTGACTATCTTGCGCAGGATGCCAAATATGTTTGCCGCTTTGCGGGTGGTGCGAATGCCGGTCATACGATTGTTGTAGACGGAAAAAAATACGCGCTGCATCAGGTTCCGTCTGGAATTCTGTACCCAAGCAAGACTGTTTTTTTGGGTTCCGGGATGGTAATCGACCCGGAGGCGCTTTTCAACGAGCTTAAGATGCTTTCTGACAACGGCGTGAACTGGGAAGGTCGCGTGTTCATCTCTGACCGCGCGCACATAACGCTGCCTGGCTACCGCACTATGGATAAGGAACGTGATGCGGCACGCAAGCGCCCGATTGGAACTACAGGACGCGGAATCGGAACCACCTATTCACAGAAGTCAGAGCGCGACGGAATCCGCCTTGCAGACTTGGATTGGGATGAAAAATGGAACGATCTTGAGGACGAGGACAAAAAATTCCTTGAGCAGTATAAAGATCAGCTTTTGAAGATGAGAATCGACATTGCCGCAAAAATGTATGAAATCCGCAAGGAAAACATTCTTTTTGAAGGTGCGCAGGGCGCAATGCTCGACATCGATTCGGGAACATATCCGTTCGTTTCTTCTGGCGCGTCTGGCTCTTACGGCGCTTCCAGCGGTGCGGGAATCGGTCCGCGCGCTTTGGACAAAATCTACGGCGTTTTCAAGGCGTATGAGACCCGCGTAGGCAACGGTCCTATGCCTACGGAATTCAACGACACAACAGAAAGCGAGCTGTGCGATTACGTTCGCAACACAGGCAACGAATTTGGCGTTACCACTGGTCGTGCGCGTCGCTGCGGTTATCTTGACCTTGTTGCGCTCCGCTATGCGTGCCATGTAAATTCAATCGATTCATTGGTTCTTACCCACCTTGACGTATATGACGAGATGGACGAGATTGAAGCCTGTGTTGCCTACGACATCGACGGAAAAATCGTTACGGACTTCCCAGCAAGCATTCCGGCGCTGAACAAGGCAAAGCCTGTTCTTCAGAAGTTCAAGGGCTGGAAGCAGTCAATCAAAGAGCTTAAAAAATACAGCCAGCTTCCAAAGGCTGCAAAGGCATACGTTGACTTCATTGAGGACTACACCGGAACAAAGGTCGGAATCGTTTCTGTAGGTCCTGACCGCATCCAGACGTTCAACCGCGAAAAAATCTGGAAGTAGCACGCCGCTAGGCTTGCGTTGTTTTGTTTGCATTTATATAGATAGAAAAAGCCCTGCGTTCACATGAAAGCAGGGCTTTTTTTAGATGCGCCGTAGCTGGCGAGCGGTGCAAGACGGCAGGCGCACGGGGGGGGGAGGTTAGTTTGCGTTCTTGCAGAATTCTTCCAGAACGCGCTTGTAGATGGCAAGTCCCGCGTCGATTTCCTTTTGGCTTATGTTCAGCGGGGGCAGGAAGCGGATAACGTCGCTTCCTGCTGTGGTGGTGCAGAGACCTTCCTCAAGGCATTTTACCTCTATGTCAAACGGTTTTATTGAGCCGTCAATCTGGGTGCCAATCATAAGGCCCTTGCCTCGCACGTCCTTTACAATCGGAAGGCTCCAGCTGCGAATTGTTTGCCGTATGTAGTCGCCTTTTTTGCTCACGTTCTCAAGAAATTCCGGGGTCATCGTGTGAAGAACGGTGAGCGCGGCGGCACAGGCGAGGGGGTTTCCTGCAAAGGTTGACTGATGGTCGCCCGCAACAAATACATCGGAAGCGGCACCTCTAAAAAGGCACGCGCCCATCGGAACTCCACCTGCGATTCCCTTTGCGAGCGTTACTACGTCAGGCTCCAAGCCGAGCCATTCGCTTGCAAGGTAAGTTCCGGTGCGTCCCACGCCGGTCTGAACCTCGTCTGCCATGACCAATGCGCCTGCTTTGTGCGCCGCGTCGTGAACGGCTTTTGCCCATTCCTTGTCTATAAGGTTCACGCCGCCTTCGCCCTGCACGCATTCCAAAAGAATTGCCGCAACGTCGTCAGTAAAGCAGGTGCTGAGCGCGTCAAAGTCGTTTGCCTTTATGGTCTTAAAGCCCTGCGGGTAGGGCGCAAAGCAATCAGGATGAAATTTGTCCTGGCCTGTTGCGGTAAGCGTTGCGAGCGTGCGTCCGTGGAACGATGATTCCAGCGTGATAATCGTGTGCTTTTTTTCTCCACCGGTTAAAAAGCCATATTTGCGTGCAAGCTTTATTGCAGCCTCGTTCGCTTCCGCGCCGGAATTGCCAAAATAGCCATGCTCAAAGCCGGTGCGCGCCAAAAGTTCCGTCGCAAACTGTATTCCTTCGTCAGAAAAATAATAGTTCGATATGTGGATTTCTTCCTTTGCCTGGCGTGCGATAGCCTTTACCAGCGGCTTGTAGTTGTGGCCAAGGCAGTTAACGCCGATTCCCGCAATAAAATCTATGTATTTGCGACCGTTCGTGGCAGTAAGAGTTGCGCCGTTGCCTTTTACGAATGTCAAATCAAAGCTTCCGTAGTTATTTACAATCTGTTTTTTCACTTTTTGCTCCCATTCCTGTAAGGATTTTTCTATAGAATACAGAATACCGCGGACTTTGTACACTTTGTTGAGGAATTTTAAGCGGAATGCCGAGTTGCAGAGGATAAGTATAAAAAAATAGCGCAAGGGAGAAGTTGAAGGATGAACTTCGACTGAAAGCTATTTTTTTTTAATGCCTATACACCAAAGATTGATTTCCATATAAAATTTTATTTTCCTATTGACAAACTAGGAAATAGGATTTATATTTTTTATATAACCTACTAAATGAATAGGATTAAAATAAATCGATAAGGAGTATATATGAGCGACATCAAACAGAGTTCTTTGGAGCTGATTGGCGGCACACCGCTTTTGCAGTTGAACGGCTATGCAAAAAAGGCCGGAGTTACAGACGCAACCATTCTTGCAAAGCTTGAATATCTGAATCCGGCGGGAAGCGTAAAGGATCGCGTTGCGCTTGCAATGATTGAGGACGCAGAGGCAAAGGGGCTGCTTAAGGAAGGCTCAACAATCATCGAGCCAACCTCTGGAAACACAGGAATCGGACTTGCTGCCGTTGCCGCCGCAAAGGGCTACCGTGCAATCCTCACGCTTCCTGAAACCATGAGCGTTGAGCGCCGCAACTTGCTTAAGGCGTATGGCGCAGAAATCGTTCTTACCGAGGGCGCAAAAGGAATGAAGGGCGCAATCGCCAAGGCAGAGGAACTTCAGAAATCCATTCCGGGTGCAATCATTCCAGGTCAGTTCGTGAACCCGGCTAACCCTGCGATTCATAAAAAGACTACAGGACCTGAAATCTGGAAGCAGACAGACGGAAAGGTTGACATCTTTGTTGCCGGAATCGGAACCGGTGGAACGATTACCGGTGTCGGCGAATATCTTAAGGAGCAGAATCCAGCCGTAAAGGTTGTTGCCGTAGAACCGGCTACCAGCCCAGTGCTTTCAAAGGGCGTTTCTGGTCCGCACAAAATTCAGGGAATCGGCGCAGGCTTCATTCCTGACGTTCTGAATACAAAAATTTACGACGAAATCCTTGCCATTGAGAACGAGGACGCATTTGAAGAGGGTCGCGAGTTTGCCCGCAGCGAAGGAATTCTTGTAGGAATTTCAAGCGGTGCCGCTCTTAAGGCTGCACGCATCCTTGCGGAACGCCCAGAAAACAAAGGAAAGACAATCGTTGTTCTTCTTCCTGATTCTGGCGACCGCTATCTTTCTACGCCGCTTTTCAGTGATAACTAAGGTTTCTTGAATACCCAAAAAAATCCCGCGCCCAAAACGCGGGATTTTTTATGCTCCCTGCAATACCCGCTCTGCATTCTCTTGGTATTCTTGCTCCATGACAGGTCGAGCATTAGGGCAAACGTATTATAAAATCTTGGCAGATTAAAGAAAGCGAGTTTTAAAAAAAATAGCGCGAAGGAGAGTTTGTGGCTTTCAAAAACACTTTGTTGTG
>ERZ842401.3124-NODE-3124-length-20984-cov-39.529696_pt1 | contig 20984 bp, 12 predicted proteins | sample MGYA00521270_ERZ842401 | MGnify/ENA primary metagenome ERZ842401 (study PRJEB31892, sample SAMEA3878208) | bioreactor metagenome | biome: Moose rumen | place: Sweden | collected 2011-10 | study: EMG produced TPA metagenomics assembly of the PRJEB12797 data set...
AGAACCCGAAATAAGTTGAGTTTGCCACCATGTCAGGCGTCTTGATATTCAGTTTCCTCAGTCTGCCGTTCTGATTCAGGATGGCACCGCCACCCTCCCCTCTCACATACATCATCGATTGTCTGGGGTTCGATCTATTTGCCGTATGACAGTTCATACATCGGTCGCCCACCAAGTTATAGTCCGACAGCGCATACTCATCAAAGTTCTCCACACATCGCTGTTTGATTTGCAACCGGCTCCACACCGTATAGTCAGGTTCTATCAGTCTGTAGGTCAGATAGCTGTCTATGCTGTCAGCCACCACATACCATTCAAACCGTTTGTAGGCCGTCCACTGGCCGTCTTTCAGTGCCGTCACCTCCACCTTTATCGTTTCGTTCTCCTCCAACAGCCGTCGCCATTCCCGCATACCAAACTCCACATTACCGCCACGGCTGTTGACGATCACATTGCCCGCCTTCACCTCCACGGCTTCAGCTCCCCGTACTATAAAATTCAATGGTGCTATGTTCACGGGGATGGTCACATCCTTGTAGTCCGGGTATATTTCAACTTCCTCCTCACTCTGTCTCACATCATGTGGCGTGGGTGTGCAGGCTACCATCAACCCCATCGTGGCAACAGCCATATATGCCATGAGTCTCTTTCTCTTCATCTTTTCTTTCACGTGTTTAGTAGGCCTCAAAGTTATAAACATCGTAGTAGTACCAATAGGTGTCGGCGAAGCGTGGATTACCTTTGTCCGCCATGTATTCCTCCAGCCTTTTCAGTATCTGTTCATCCTGGATATACTTTTGCCATTCCTCCTCCGATGTCGCATGATTTACCAGCCAGATGCACAAAGCTTCCTGATAGAGTTTCCTGATACGGGGCTCTGCCGTGCAGAACAAGTCATAATCACGTTTGAAGTTGTCAATCTCCTTCACCTGCAGCAGGCTGCACAGCATATAGTCAAGCGCCACCTCGTTCTTCGGGTTCGAGCGCAGCAGTTGCGTCATGATGCGGTGTGAGTTATCGTTTGGCGAGACAGAGTCCTGCCGGTTGACAAACTCTGCCTTCTGCTTGTACTGGTCATCATTCCATGCACGTTCAGCCCAGCCACGATAAGGTATCGTCTGGCTTAGCAGTCCCAGATATTTCCCCGCAGGCTTCTTGTCATTCTTCACCAACTCACACTCTGCCAGTCGTTTGATGTCGTAAACGTTCCTGTTGCCCGGCACACATACACACGACATAAACGCTCCCCTTTCCGCATACGACATATCGCCAATGGCATAGTAGTACTCATGCAGGTTCATGAACAGCATCATCGGAATCTTCTGACCCACCATACTGGTGAACGTTCCCAGATAGTTCGGGTAATAGTTGAGCAGTACATCAGGCAGTTTTCCCCGTTGTGCCAGTACCAGATTGTAGAAGAATAGGCGCACACTGGATGAAATGCGCTCTTCATCCGTGAGCACCGCTTGCGAGGATACATGATCCTTCAGCCTGTCCAACAACGGATCGTTCTCAGCCGTCACCACCACATCGTCCCAATCACCGACTTCATAGCTGTGCATCATGTGGAAGTCCTTCTCTCTATCCCATGCCGGAGCATGCCAGCTGCCAATGCCAGGATACAGGCTCAGGTCCATGAAGTTCAGGTTGTAATGACTCCTGACAAGAGGCAAAAGGCAGACAAAGACCACTGCCACAGGCACGGCAACACGCCAGACTGCTATTGCCGATAATAGCAGGAATACCCATACGCCATAGCCAAACATCCAATAACATATCACCGTACCCGGCACTAATGCAGCCAATACACATGGCCATCTGAACGACATCAGTCGCCGCAGAGCCAAGAACATCAGCAAGCCACCTATCAAGGCGAATGTCGATGACAGGACATAGCCGAAATACAGGTGGCAAGAAGCTTCACGCACTGTAACCAGCAATGCCACTGCCATTGCTATCATCCTCTTGGGTACCAGGCGGTAAACGGTCCAATACGACAATCCCAACAGACCCGTTAGCACTGCAGTAAGAATAGCCGCCCCAGCTATCTTATAATAAAAGAACTGAGTCAGAAACTCACCTGCTAAGCAGGCCACCCATGCCGGTTTGGCGAATAGCGTACTCACATACGACCAAGACATCAAAAACAATTGGTTCTGCCCCTTGAAGAATAAATGATAGGCATACGTCAGTTGGAAGAACGAAAAAAAAGTTACGGCAAGACCCATGACCATCAATATCGGCCATAACACCTTGACGTTATACTTGCGTTTATTCATTATTCTAAACTCTATTCACAGAATGGTTGTCCATCCGTGATATTTGCATTATCATACATGCTCTGAAAATCCTGCTGTCGAAGTGGTGATTCGGTAGAGGAAATGGGCAAACAGAAAAGCAACAGACTAAGGGATATACCCTAATCCGTTGCAAATTTATGGAAAATTTCTGAAACCGCCAAATTTAGATGGAACTTTCTGTGGTGTGAAGATTTCCTGCCAAATCCTTTGTAGATTCAAAAAACCTTCGTAACTTTGCAGCAAAAAGACAAAGAAATGAATAAGGAGGTTTCGCGTACCATCAGTAATTATTTCAAAACACAGCCAGTGGAAAAGGCTTGGGTGTTTGGGTCTTTCTCACGTGGAGAAGAACGGATAGACAGCGATGTCGACATTATGATTTCACTTGTCCCAGGTACCCGCATGGGACTCAGTTTTTTTGCAATGAGTCTGGAACTGGAGAAACTGCTCAACCGGCCTGTAGACCTTGTCATAGAAGGCGATTTACGACCTTATGCCGAAAAATCAGTTAACCACGACAAAGTGTTAGTGTATGCGCGAGCCTGAAAGAGACCTGTCACGTTTGGACGACATTCTAACTGCCATAACAAGTCTTGCAATACATAGAAGAGAAAGATTAGATGGACATATTAGAGAGAATGCCATGGGTGGCGCAAGATGCAGTATTTAAGAAACTGGCAGAGATTGCCGAGGTGGCCTCACTCAAAGGTGATGACCGCCGCAAGTATGATGCCAGCCTACGCAGTTATCGCGATACGCTGGCGGTGATGGAAGGACAATATCTAGATGGCAGGGCTGAAGGTATTGCTGAAACAGCCCGTAAGATGAAGGCAGACGGAATTCCAACAGGGACTATTGCCAAATATACCGGGCTTACTCCAGAGGAGATTGAGGCGCTGTAGTGCCTCGATATACCCTAATACTAAACGGCCTCTACTGTCAGGGTAGAGGCCGTTTAGTATTAAGGTAAATGCACACAAGGCCGTGTACATTTTATTCCGCACTCTTATAGGTGATGCGGGCCTGGCCGTTGGCATCAGGGCTGCCACCTGTTATGAGGATGGTTGGCGTGATTTCAAGGTCATTGGTGAAGTAATTGTCAGAAGATGGCAATGCTACTGTGTAATTATTAGCTGCCGCACGATTTGTAGCGTTATAGATAAACGATGAGCCACCACCACCTGAACCTTGACGGCCACCAGCTGAACCAGAGCCGCCACCGTACCAGCCACCGCCGCCACAGCCTACATGCGTAGAACCTGTATAGCAGCCACCTTTACCAAAGCTACCAGCACCTCCACCAGAGCCACCACTAGTGACTGCTCCACCAGCACTCAGCGTACCGCCTTTGCCTGGCAGTGAACCTGCCACACCTGTCATTCCTTCATAGTCGGCACGATCGTCATCGCCTTCTCCACCGCCGTCACCTCCTGCACCGAGAAAGTGACCAGCACTACTTGTATAATCAAGCGCTCCACCACCACCGCCAGCCACAAGGATGCGGCTGTTAAGATGGTCATTATGATCCCATGCAGCACTCTTCAAAGCAAAGTCAGTGGCTCCGCCACCACTAGCAGCAGCGCTTCCGTAGCCACCCCCATTCCATGCCCAAGTGGTCTTGCCATTAGTTCCATTCTGACCGACATAGATATATAGCTTTTGTCCTTTTTTGATGAATACTTGGCCAGCTACATCGGCACCCTTACCACCACTATAAGCAGACACTGTTGCACCTTGTGCACCCATCGCCTCCAGTTCCCAAATACCGTCTACAGGACATGTCCACGTCTGTACATTACCAGTATAGCTGTATGTCCAGTTCGATTCCGCTACCGTCATGGTGTAAGACTTTGATGTTGCTACCCAATTAGGTTTATCTCCGTGTTCTGTGTCAGCAGCCACGCTTGCAGTAATGGTGACGGTCTGGTCAACTTGATTAGTCGTGGTTGTGGTCTTCGCCTCTACCACACCGTCAGCAGAAATGTCTACTATTCCTGCTGGAGAGGACGAATAAGTCACCGTTCCGTGGTTGGTCGTAGCTCGTCGTGTAAACTTCTGTCCTTTCGCCAATATAACGGCATCTGTTGAAGTCATCGAGATGGTTGGTGTAACCGCATTGATGGTGAAGTTCAGCGTTATGGCATCGTCATTCTCAGAACTGTAGTTATCCATACCCTTGATGGTGATGGTCGCTGTTCCGCAATTCACGTTCTTCGTTACAGAATAGGTGTAATGTTTGTTTTCCTGTAGCGTTCTTCCCTTATCCTTCACTACCACAGCAGGAGCGTAAGCCTCGCCCGAATAGGATACAGAATAGCCAGAGGACGTGCTGCCGGCTATTGTTGCTGTCACCGCCGGATTATCTCCCGTAGAATTAGATTTCAGGCTACGCGGCTTTACCGTCAGGTCGTAGTAAGCCGATGCCGCCGTATAGTTACCGTCAGCAGCCATAGTCGCAGTAATACGCGTTGTCCCGGCCTTTCTTATGGTGACTATTCCGCTGGTAGACACATCAGCCACTGTCTCGTCACTTGATGTAAATGTGATTGTACCGTCGCCATTGTGCGTATTCAGCGCATGGTCTACCGTCGTGTTATACTCATATTCCACCGCTTTGGTTGCCGCAGGATAAGTCAGTTCACCTGTATGAGCCGTAATCTTGAAACTAGTCATCGACTTAATACCCTTAATCACATTGGCCAAAACCTCATTACGGTTAGTACTCTTCAAACCCGAAATGATGACCATCGCTGTTCCCTGGTTGGTGTTGTTGAAATATTCGGCAGAATAGTCCTCACCAGCAAAGAGATGATAACTTGATTCTCCATCATTAAGTTGGCTTTTTAGCTCATCATTAGGGAAATAGTATATATCAAGAGTAGGTTCTTTCGCTGTTCCATCATACGGCTGATCAGGAATAACCGCAATCTTAAGACCTGCACTGCTACCAGGTGGAACGGCGATGCTACCGCCATTGTTCGCCCAGTCAGTGATGGTTGTGACGAAACCCACGTCCTGCCGTTTCACCACAAGGTCGGCACTGTATTCACTACCACCTGCAAACTCTTTGTTCGTCACACTGAAAACGGCATCGCCATAGTTCGTTTCCACCTTGATGAAGTCACCACTGATGGTCTGGCCGGGGAATAGCACCGAGCCCGACAGTGTGTTATTCACGTCGGTAGCCTCCGTACTGGCCAACAAGATGGCATCCTTGGTGTTGTTCTCTCTGTCTATATCAGCAAGGGTATAGGCATCTGCCGTGAGCGTCGTGATGTTTACTTTGCGGACAATGTCCACCAGACTCACTTTCTTGACCAGCACCCCCTCCTTACCCGTCACTTTCACCGTCATTTTCGCCATCAGGTGTTTGAATTCCAGGTTCACATCTTCAGGAGTCTTGCCCTGTCCTGTGATGCCCGCCCACATCAGGTCGCTTTTCTTGTAGTCAGCCTCGGCCTGTTGGTCGGCCAACACCGTGAAGCTGGAGATGTCCTTTGTCGCTATCTCCTTGGGGTAGAGTGCCATGATGTCCACTGTTCCCGTCGACGGATAGTAGGGCTGCACATCTGGGGTCAGTCTGTTCTTACCCTCCGTGGCAGCTGCTGCCGTCAGTATGGTGGGAGTCCGTCCGATGGCATCCCCGCCAGTGATTTTGTAGTAGGCATTGATTTCCGCCCCTGTATCGAAAGTAGTCGTTTGGATGTCTGATGCGGCGCGCGTGGCTGGCTTTTCTGTCGAAGCCGTCACGTTGATGGCTGTTCCTACGAGCCAGTCGAAGTCGTCTCTGGCGCAGGATGTGAAAAGGAGTGCCGCCAATAGCGCAGTCCCTGCTGCCCCGTTTGAAAATACCTTTATTTTTCTATTCATCACTATTCTACTGTTTTTATAATTGCTCACCGTCTTCCTCTACTTCGCCGTCTCACTGGTGGTGCAGGTGTGGCTGCTGTATCCTCTTCAGGCTGGTCTTCGTCTATCTCCACCAGTGTTATCTTTGCCCATCCATCACCTGAATTAGCACCTGTATCTTTTGTCACCACTTCATGGAAGAAAGGGCATTCTATACCCAAATTGCTTCCACGCCCTGACCTTGCCGTTTCATTGGTGGGCATAAATTGATAGAAGTTAGAGGCCTTCTTATGCCATTTCTCTGGAGAAAAGCCATTGTATGTCTTATAATCAACATCTAGGTAGTCATAGTTCTGGTAAAGTAATCTTGATGCGCCCCATTGAACTGTATGATTAATACCTGTGTTTGTAAATGCCGAACGAGCTACTTGAGAAGAACTTACATATGTATGCAAACTTTCTTTGTCTGTCCACATAAATGACGATCCGCCACCACCTGGACCATTATCGTAGTCTTCGTTACCGGCACCGCCACCATACCAACCACCACCGCCACCACCGCAGCCTTGTGCTGGTTGGAATGTATTACCACCTTCGCCAAACATACCGTCTGTACCACTCCAGCCACCACCATTTGGACCGTCATTATAGCAAATGTCGCTGGGATACGTAGTTGATTGCCCCGAACATTCATATTCAGAGGTTCTATCGTCGGCACGATGCGATTCTGTACCCATTTTCCAATTACGCATAATACCGCCACGCCCACCAGCATTTATATATCCACCCTCACCATAGTCCTGCCACAGCCCGCGAGTACCTTCCCATACACCACCTTGACCACCATCACCAAAGGTGTTTGACGAGTCGTAGTACAATGCTCCGCCTCCACCACCAGCTACAATGATACGCGAATAAAGGTGTGCTGGGTTTTTCCATTGAAGTCCGACCATATTTGCATCATCTCCTTGAACTCCAACACCATACTCTCGATTGACCATATTATGTGCCGTCATCCACAATTCAAACCTATACCCATAATCGGAAGAATTATATGTTATCCTCCTGTCCTTATCCATATAAGATATCTTATCAGTAGCTGTCAACTGAGCCTCTGTATAGGTCGTTGGCGGTGTATATACCCCTCCCTCTTCATCCCAAGCTAAGGATACATCTGTAGCTCCGCCTCCACCAGTGATTGGAAACATAGCAAAACTCTGTCCCATCTTGTTGGTATAGCCTGCAATATCAGAAATAGCAGCAGGACTTGTTGCCGTTGTTCCACAATTTCCTAACCAATAATTATCCTGCTCATAAAACCAAGGGAATTGGTACATGTGGTGTGCACCCCATACCATACCACCACCACCATTCCAAGCAAAAGCAGCCCACTCGTAGTCACCAGCTTTTATATAGCCCAAATCTCCATTTACTTTACCCCTACTAAATCCTCTGATTGAAATATTCGCATTTTTAGTCGAACCAGTAGTAGCAAGATTTGCAACGGCTACATTTTTACATATTTCTGCTTGAGTTCCACGGAGTCTCTGTTCTCCTGGATATACCACACGACCTTTCTGTCCCAGATTCACATGAAGGACCTTACTACTCGGAAGCATGATACGACCCGCAATATGAGCGCCACGACCTCCCTGTCCTTGGTTAGGATATTCACCTTTTTTTATTGCAGGACCTACTCCATGCGTTTCAGTTCGATAGTGATTCAAACGCTCCGTCGTATATTTCGGTGTTGTTCCCCCTTGCGCTCCATAGCAGTCTATCTGCCACTCGCCCTTGGCAGGACAAATCCATCGGGTATGTGCACCCTCAGGTATACCATCGCTGAGAATATGCAACTGTGGCTCCCTATAGTCATCATACGGATATCGCTTGATCTTGAACGTAAAGTCAGAACGATAGACAGTGACCTTAAACGACTTCTGCTCTGAAGCCTTCCAGTCTTGGTACGTTGATTCATCGGCTGCTACCTGTACATAGACTGTAGTAGACTTTGCCGCTACAGGTTGATCGTCTATCTCTTCCTTCAGAACTTTACCCGTTAGCAATCCCTTGTCAGTGACGGTCAACACATCATTATCTTTGGTGTTTTCCGTTGCACTCACCGAATAGCGGATACTATTCTGCGCCCACTCTTCGGTCGTAGCCTCGCGCGTCTTGCGACGGTCTTTGGGTGCAGCAGCCCTGTACTCTCCCAAAGCCATGTCTGTCTCTTTCACTGTCAGTGTAGGCGTGGCCTGTTTGATGGGGATACCTATTTTTATGCTTGTGGTAGAACTATAGTTGCCCTTGCCTGTGATAGTCAGCAGTGCTGTGCCATGATGTATGGGCAAGCCCTCGTAGCGCGCCAAGCTGTCGGTCAGTGTGTATGTGTAGTCAACATTCTCAGTCAGCGTGTGCTCACCATCGGCCACTACGAGTTTGGTCAACTGTTTTTCTGAGCCGTCGTATGTAAACTCAAGAGGGGCATAGGTTATCGTGAGGTTTCCCACTTTCACTTCCTTTTCTACAATCTCTATCTTGTAGGTACAGGTATCATCAGGTGCTGGATAGTCGTAGTTACGCCCCGTTGCAGCGGTGGCCTTTATTCTACACTTACCCTTATTCTGAATAATCACGTAACCGTCGGTCGGGTCGACACTGACACAATCTGTGCTCTCGCCCTCGCCATCAGCAATGACCGAATAGGTAACGACACCATCGCCCGTATTGATAGCCTTAATAAAGCCGATGTTCTCGTCGGGATTATAGGGGACAGCATTTTCTCCCGTCTTATCGCAATTCTCAGGGAACGATATCTTACCCGTAGCGCGGCGGATAGTGAAGGGCTTCAGTGCGGCAAGACCAGCGTATGCCCCCAAGCCGATAATCATCACCTGCGAGTTGTTGCCTGCATTGACATTGTCTACATAGACATAACGGAAGTCCTCGCCCTCAATCATTGGTATATTATTATCTCCGTATGTCACGGCTGGTGTGGGGCAACAGGGTATACCCGCGTTATCGGCATCTTTAGAGTAGATATAGTAACCATCCTCCGTAAACGTACCGCTTGTGCTGGTCTGATCAGACACATAGCCATCTATATCGGCGATATGTACACCCGAATAGCCACCAGAAGGTGTTACCGTCAGCTCATCATAGTCTTCCGACCATCCAGTGATAGTGGAAACGTGAGGGTTTCCTTCGTTATCGAGCGTAAAGTCATCATTACTGATGTGCAAGTTGAGCTTGTAGACACGCCCCTCTTTGAACGTTTTGTCAAGGATGTCGAACTGAGCAGTTCTCTCATTGCCGTCCTTGTCTTTTCCCGTAATCAAGATAAACTCCACCGCCGTCAAAGTCTGCGGAGGAAATACTGCTGCGCCACCATTGAGGATCTTGATTTTTCGCTGTGTATAGTCATCCTCGTTTTCATCGCTTAGTGGTATCTCGGTTGGAGCCTCTGTCGTATAGTGAAAGTCACCCTTCTCCACATCAATCGCCACACTGCGTTTCATAGAGCCAATGGTGATTTCATCATCCACTGTCACTCCGTCATCGGCTATAGCTGTCACTATGAGCTTCGTCATCTTGTGCTGGAAGGGCAGCGTGACGGTGGCGGCAGTCTTGTCATGGTCGAACGGAGCGACCATCATCAAGTCGCTGTTCTTGTAGTTCTCTACCGTTCTCTGGTCGTATTTCACCGTGAAAGTTGTCATGTCAGGAGTGACATTGACCTCGTCGTTGGCCGGATAGGCAGCAAAGATATGAACCTTAGAATTGCTGCCTTCGTCATAGTAAGGCTGGTCGCTGGAATTAACGATGTTGAGTGGGTTCTGTCCGAACGAGGCCTCACCGGCCCGATATTTCAAGGGATAGGATCCTCCGATGTTGTGTGTTGTGATATGTACATCCGACTCGCCCGTTATAAAGACATTCACCAATTCATTCGGATCGAACACAGCACCCTGTACATCAGTCGTTATGGCACGAGTGGGATTATAAGCCTGTCCAGCTATCAGTCTGACGGGTTTCATGTCCAATTCGTCTTCGATGCTTCTGTCGACACAAGCCGCCATAATGAGCATCAGTCCAAATGGTAAGTATTTGAGAATGTCGTTATAATATCGTTTCATAGAGATACATTTAATAATATATGTTCTTTTCGTTATATGTCTTCTGTTTATAATATGCTATCGGTATATTCCGGATATTCTATCTTTCCACCGTCAGTCCATGTAGTGATGGTTCCCGTCGTAGTGATAAAGTCCACGTCGACGGTGACGGTGATGAGGTATTGTTTGTTGGCTTCAATGGTCACGGCTGCAGCAGGGGTGTAGCCACAATCGTTCATGCCCTTGAAATTATCTGTTGGCTTGATGTTGAACTTCAGCAGCTGATCGCCTGCAGTCAGGGTCTGCGGGGGCAGGAAGAAGGAGTGGGTTGTACATGCCTTCAGCGGATCGCCTGCTGTTGTCTTGTCACCTGTGCCAGCAGAGACATCGCCCGTTTTGGGGGTGACAGTCACTGTACGTAAGACATTGAGCACATCGAATTCTGTTGGCATATTGGCTGCCGTAAGATCGCTGCCCGACTTGGGTTGGAAGACGACGGTGACCTTAGCCATGCGGTGCTTGAGCAGCAGGCTCAGACGCGACTCGCACTGCTCGGAAGTGTATTGTGTTATATCCGTAGACAGCAGGTCGGAAGCCTTGACATTGACTTCTGTCGTCTGGTCGATATTGACGGAGAAATTGTAGTTGTCGCCACCAGTGTTGCCAGAGGGCATGAAGTCTGTGTTATTGGGGAATAAAGCAAAGACTTTTACATAGTCTTTGTATACGGTTGCATTCCCTTCTGTCCTTGTCGGGAATCGGGGGCTCTTGACATGGCTGGTCAGACGAAGGGCGGCATAGCCTGAGGCATCGGGGCTGCCCGTGACCTCATAAACCCAAGTCTTGGAGTCAGAGGGGTCAACAGGCTGATGGACGCTCAGGTCGTCATCGTCGCTATCGTAGATATACACACCGATATTGGAGCCCACGGGCAACGACGTGTCGTAAGTGTCGGCAGCTCCTGCCCGCGTCACTCCATCAACGGATGAAGTTGCGAACATGAGTGGAAGCTCGGTTAAAGACGTGGTCACCGCAGGCTCTGAGCCAGAGTCCGACGAACAAGCGCCAACCAAGCAGAGCGAGGCTGCAGCCATGAGCAGATATGTAAACGTTCTATGTCTTATCATACGTCTTGTCATCTTCATTATTCAGGGTAAGAGTTATTGGGATAATCAGCATCAGCAGAGACTCCGACAACCGTTGCATCCCAGCCTTCCACCTTCACACGGTCGAGCGTCACCGTTCCCTGTTCGCTGATGGCGAGATTGTAGGTGTACTGGTAGCCCGCCTTATAGTCGAAGGCTGACTTATAAGTATAGGTACGCGTGATAAGCTGATGGTTATGGTCCTCAGCACCCGAAGTCGTGATGTCAATCAGGGGAGCATCAGCCGTTTCGTCTTTTTGAGGTGGCAGGATACACTCGAAAGCATAGAGGTTGCTGGTCGCATTGGTATGCGAAGCCAAAGGACGCATCTTGGTGATACAGGCATCTTTGGTAGCGACATTCCAGACGGTAGAGCCGTTCGTGCCGTCGGTGCTGAATGTCGTGATGCTACCCGTGAGTCCTAAACGGTTAGTGCCGCCAAGAGCCACGTTGGTCACCACCTCTTTCTTACGGACGGTTTCACTGCCCACCGTCTCATCATGACCTTCGGTACCATCGGAGTTGATAATGACGATGACGCGCGCCATCTGGTGATGGAACACGAGAGGTACCGTCGCCCAGAACGTGGCGGGAGTGGGAGGACAATAGAGCAGGTCGTAGCTCTTGTAGACGTCATCAGAAGTTGTTGCCGTCATCTGATCGGCATTGACGGTAATCGACGCCGGTGCCGTGCTGGTTGATGTCGGACTGGCCGTAGCGGGATACCATGCCGTAAAACTCCAGGTAGGGTCATCCACAGGCCAGTAGAAGATGCTGCTGACGGGACTCAGGGTTACTGCTTCTGTAGCCGTGGACGACTCGGCTGCCGTTTGGTAATTATATACATTCGTGCCGTTGGAGATGGTGACTACTGCAGCTGATGGCCATAGGTTATCCAGGGTAGAGGCCGCACGCGTCGCAACCGTAGGAGCCATCTGGAGCGAGAACGAAACGGGGCGAGGTGCCTCCTGCCTGCTCTCAATCGTCTCGACCGAGGTACACCCCATTGCTATTGCCGTGAGCAGCAGTGCCAGGCTATTGCGATATGTATTGATCTGCTTCTTCATCGTCATGACTAATTCTGATTAGGATACAACGGATTCGTAGGGGTGATGACGTCGTCGGTCCAAGGAGTAATCTTCGCCGTCAGTCCGACCACCACCTTCTGTGTCTGACCATCCACATCGTAACCCATACCGAAGTCTAAGCTGACGGTATAGTGCTTACCCGCTTCGAAGGTTCCACCGTAGGGTACATAGATATCGCCATAAGTGGTGTCGGAGCCTGCGAAGTCGTGATTATTGAACTTCAGGTGACAATGGATGACGAGATAGCTACCCGTCTGAGCACTGGCAGTAGCCGCTGCCTCACGCGTCCATGCTGTGGTTTGTTGCGGAATCAGCATCATTGCCCCGTCGGCAGCACTGATGGTGGTATAGCTGGTATTCGTCAGCGACACACCTGCTGTTGCCACGCCTGCCGAGAGCGTTCCCGGTGTTCCCTTACTGGTGAAGCAGTCGGTGTGGTTGTCAGTATTACCGCTTGTCGTCGATACCGTAGGATAAGTGAAAGTGGCGGAAGTGCTGACCTTGCAGAAATCGATACCGCCAATCTTTACCTCCATGCTTGCGCTCTCCGTCTTTCCCTGGAAGGTGATGGCTGCCAGTGCATGCTTCATGTTGATGGCAATGGTCGTTCCCTTCTCCACATTCTTGGTATAGCCGTACATCAAGTCCACCTGTCGGCTGTTCGACTGACCGATGGTGTAGGTAAAGCTCTGCGTAGTTCCCCCCGACTGGATATTATTGTCTGTTACGGGATGGCGGGCATAGAACGAGAGGGCGTATGGAGGCCAGAAATATTTGGCAGGCAGCAGCCACGAAGATTCGCTATAGGCAAGCGTGCTGGAGAGGAACTGTGACTCGTCCGAAGCCTTGACTGCCGTCAGTGCGATGGTCTGGTCGGTCAGGTTCGACGAGCTGACCATAGCGCCACGGGTGGTCTGCCAGTTGTCATTTTCAGCCCCCGCACCATTCACGAGGAACTCCATCGGCAGCGCGTTGTCCACCTGCGGACCGCCCTCTGCCCGCTCCACCGTCTCGGCAGAACAGGCCATGAGCACCAGGGCTGTGATGAGCTGTAATATGATGTTGTTCTTCTTCATACTTACACTGAGTTTAGCGTTTGACGATTTTCTTGCCTCCCCGGATATAGATGCCCTTGGGGAGATTGTCGAGGCTGTCGCCCACCTTGCGTCCTGACAGGTCGTAGACGGGAGTATTATCGAGGTTTCGGGGTTCCAAGTTTTCGAGGTTTTGGATTGACGTGTCGACCGTGTTGTTTTTGGAGTCTACGAGGCGGATGCCCAGGTTCTGGTGTGTAGAGGCCAGCCAGGCCGTCATGGGGTGGATGACCGTCTCGTCGGTAATAGGCTGCCAACTGAGGTCGTACAGCCAGAAGGCACTGATGCCACTCAGATAGCTGTTGTCCAGACGGCGCATGGTGGACATGAACTGCACGTCGCCTACATACACATCGGTATTGCGACGGTAGGGTGTCACCGTGATATTGGTGCCTCCCAAATCCACCTCGTCAGTTGAGGCCATGGCGATATAGGGTTTGTAGGCCTCCGTCACCTTCACCTCGCGGCAGACGAGCGTGTCGCCATCCTGCTCCTTCATGTCGAAAAAGCGTATCCGGCTGTCGGCCTTCACACTGTACGGCATGCTGAAGGGGAAGGCCCACAGGCGCTCATAGTGTGTGCGCTTAGCCACCACCTCATTAGCCGTAAAGGTATGCGAGGCCACGAAATCGCAGTCTTCATTGATGACCAGCCGCTGGCATACGGCATGGCTCTCGTCGGAGGCCACTATCACATTGTCGGCACCACCTTTATATAAAATATGTGAGGGGACATAGTAGATGGTGTTGTTACCCAACTGTCCGAAAGCCGTATCGGCCACCTCAACAATGTCGAAGTCCAGGCGGGTATGACTGATTTGATTGGCGAAGGTGTGCTCACCCCCCTGCTGCAGCAACGAGTCAGCCAGATGGACAATGGTGACCTGCCTCGCCTCATCGCTCAGTGCCGTTATCTGGTAGGTGATACCCTGTATCGTCGTCTTTGTCCCTGTTCCGGAAACGCTCACCACACACGTGTTGTTCAAGTCAGGGCGAGCAGCGGAAGTGACCGTAATGGTAGCTTCGCCCGGCTGGAGGGCCGTCACCACACCGTCGGCAGACACGGTGGCCACCGATGCATCGGATGTTGCCCACTCCACCTGCTGCGAGGCCGTAGCAGGCAGCACCTTGGTCTGCAGCTCATACTGCTCGCCAGCATGCATCACATAGCTGTTGCGGTTGATCCATAGTCCTGTGGCCGACTGTACGATGCTGACATAGCAGACGGTCACCAAGTCACGCCTGTCCTTAGGTATGACCACCACCGCTGTATTGCCCACCTTCTTGGCAGTCACCAGTCCGTTGTCATCCACCGTACATACCGTGGGGTCCTGCGACTCCCAAAGCACGTCCTGAACGGCATTGGCGGGATAGACGGTAGCAGTGAGCTGATGTACGGTCTGCTCGGCAGCAGAGAAAGTCATGACGAGTGTATTCTCCGACAAGTCCACACGTTCGACACGTGGGATGACTGTAAGACGACAGGTTGCGTGCAGCTCCGGGTTATCCTCAGAGGTGACAGTCACCGTAGCCTCGCCAGCCCCCACAGCCTTGACCAAGCCATCGGCAGAGACGGTAACCACCGCTGCGTCAGACGTTGTCCACTGCACCCCTTGCGGAGCTTTTGCGGGCAGCACCGTAGCCGTGAGTGAGAGTTCGTCGCCCGTATGCATCGAATAAGTGGTCTGGCTGATGGATATGCTGGTAACTGGTGTAGGTGGCGGAGTAGGATCGACAACGCGGACATAGCATACCGCCACCATGTTGCGACCATCAGCCGGAGTGACGGTCACGCCAGTACTGCCTGGTTTGAGGGCTGTTACCAAGCCGTTGGCATCTACGGTGCAGATGGCAGGGTCTTGCGATTCCCAAACGACATCCTGTATAGCATTGACCGGCAGTACCGTAGCGGTGAGCTGATGAGTAGTCGGTTCCGTTTTCGAGAACATCATGACGATGCTGTTTTCTGACAGCTGGACACTCTCTACACGGGGAATAATGGTAAAGCGGCAAGAAGCGTGTACGGCATCGTTATCCACCGATGTAGCCGTCACGGTAGTCTCGCCAGCGCCTACTGCCGTCGCATAGCCATTGCTGTTGACGGTGACGATGCTGGGGTTTGCCGAAGTCCAGGTGACCTCCTGGCGACCCTTGGAAGGCAGAGCCACAGCCCTCAATTGGACAGAGCGCTGGTGTTCGGCTGCTGACATGCGGAAAGTCAGGTTGTCATTATTGAGGGAGAGGGACGACACCTGAGGGTAAGCATATACCCGGGTATCGGCCGTCACGGGTGTTGCAGCCGTAAAACGCTGGGTAATCAAGCCACTGGTATAGAAGCTTAGGACAGTACCGGCAGCAAACTGTAGGTCGTCAGCTACGGGCAGCAATACCGTCTGGTTGGTGTTGGCATAGCGGTACTGGTGAACATTGTCGGCAGTAAAGTCTACTCGCCAAACCTGCTGGACAGCAGGGTCAGTAAGCAGCATGGGAGCTTGGTTTGTACCTATCTGCTGTCCAAAGAGCAACTGGCCGTAATAGTCGTTCAGCTGATAGGCAGCCTCGCCATTGACAGCTGCTGTAGCCGAAAGCACCTCAGTGCCCAGCTGCAGAGCGACGGCCACACTGCCTCCGATGATGACATTGTTCTCTGTCGTGGTGTTGCCCGTAGGGAGATAGATCAGCGTCTGGGCATCGATACCGGTGAAAAAGCCTGTCGAACGACTCACGGTAAGAGACGTGAGGGGAATCTGACACAGGTCAACGGCATAGACCGCGCTGGTACACCCCGTGAGGAAAGAGCCCTCAGCAAGGTCGGTAACGCTATAGCCCTGAACGGCGGCTGGTGCCTGGATGAGATAGGCTGGTGCGTCGGCAGCACCCTTGTTTACCAACGACAGTGCATCGACCCCGACAATACGCAGGGTAGAAGTCGCTGAGGTCGTACCGCGCAGAACCTGATAGACCAGTCCCTCGGTCTCAGTGCGCAGCGACATCCAGCCATTACCCGTCTGCCAGGAGTATGACTCGCCGCTATACTCCATCTTGTCGAGGTATGCACCCAGCTGGTCAGCGGGAACAGTCACACGTACTGGGGCTGTCGAGATGCCTACATTATAAAAAGAGGTGGTCTCCAGCTGAGGGGGAGTGCTGAGGAACCGAATATCCTTCAGCGCTGAGCAGCCACTGAAGGCCGACACCTGGATGCGGACATCGCCACCTTTGAAGGTCAGCGACTGGAGCCCTGTACAGTTGAGGAATGCCGCATTGCCTATCGTAGCCAGAGCAGCACCGAAAACAACATCACCAAGGGCGTTGCATCCATAAAACGCCTTAGTGCCAATTGTCTGTATCTCAGTGCCTAACGTCAGGTCTTTGACGTAACGACACAGGTAGAAAGCAAAGTCGCCTATCGTCTTGACATTGGCCCCGACAACAATCGTCTTGGCACTATTGGCACACAACGGATAGAGGGTGCCGTCGAAAGCACTTGGCGCAACGACAGTAACAGGAATGTCGTTGATGGCATCGGCAATGATGATACTGCCGTTCCATTGTTCGGCTTCAGCACTGGCGGCATCAAAGGCTGTTGCCTCATAGTGGTCGCCGTTGAGGGTATAAACAACACCTCGCTTGGTGACCGTCTGGGCACATAACATTGCTGTTGACAGCAGTGTCAGCAGTAGTGTCATCGTGTATGCCTTTGTCCGTATCATCGTCTGTTCCTTAGTTATTTAAACCGGGGTTGGTCGGTGTTCCTGTAGCCCAGTCGCTGGTTGACACCGTGAAGGTGATGTCAGAGCCGTTAGACTGACCGCTGCTGTTGCGGCCGAGTCCGAAGACCAGATGGTAAGTGTAGTGCGTGTTGGGTTGCCAGTTGGCATCGAAAGGCACGTACACGTAATCCTCCGTCAGCAGATTATGATTATTCTGCGAGATCGTGCAATGGATCTTCAAGTAAGATTTTCCCGCTGCATTATCTATAGTCGTATTATCCGCCCATTTTTCCAAACTTTGCGGGATAACCATCCAGTTATCGGAATTGGTGTCCTCGGAGCCATTGGTCAGCGGCTTTTCTGTAGCCACCTCGCCGTCGTCACCCGTGGTTGTATTTAGTGTGATGCCAGCAGTCGTAGTACCTGTGGTAAACTTATAGGCATCTGTTTCTTTCGTATCAAATGAACCCCAGCTGACGGTATTGTCGGCAGGGTTGATGGTGCAAGTGCCTTTGCGGTAGGCATTGCAGATGGTGATGTCGTAGACGGTGACACTCAAGCCGGGATAGCCCTCCTGCAGTTTCGCCTGGAAATCGACAAGTGCCATCGTATGCTTGAAGGTGAGGGGAACGGCCATCCAGATGACGCCCGTTACACCATATTTATTAATATCCGTCAGTTTGACCGTCTTTCCAGAAGCGATAATATCGGTCTGACTGTCGTGGCTGACGGTATAAGTGAAGGAAGGAGATGTTTTCGTGATATTGACCGTCTGGTTAGTAACGACAGACGACACCGTAGAAGGACTGAGGGCATAGAACGACAGCTGCTGTGTGCCGTCGCTGGGCCAGAAAGTTTCCTGGCGCTTGTTGGCATAGCCCCAAATCTTAGTGGTGGAATTCTTCCGCTGTACGGAGTCAATCACTCCGTAAGTAGACGTTCTGCTAATCTGATAGCCTTTGGATGCGTTGACACCCATGACATAAGTCTGGTCTTCATCCTTGTCATCATCAGCCTTGAATGCCCAGACATCAAAGGCATTGAACGTCTCGTTTGTAATATAAGTGACGGCACGCGTGGTCGATGTCTGGCGGTCTAACACCACATTAAACCCGATGGGCTGTGGTTGAGCCTCAGTCTGCTGCGCCAGCGTCTCGTCCTGAGAACAAGAAACAACGGCCATTGCCGCTACCCCGAGAAGGGTAGCTGCAATGACTCGTTGTGATATGCTCTTGATAGGAATCATCAAGCAAAGAGATTAGAAGCTTACATCAACTGCCTCAGACTGCCACCCAGTAACATTTGCCGTAAAGGTAATGGGCACTGAGGGAGCTTTGGGAGTACCATCTTCATCATATCCACCAGAGTTCTCTTCTTCACCCGTACCAGGGTCAGGGTTATCTGGGTCTGAAGTAGTAGGTTTGTCGGGGTCAGTTACACCACCGAAGAGCAGAGTGTACGCATAAATCTTACCAGCCAGCCATTTCGTTGCGAGAGGGAAGTATGTTGTAGTAAAAGTATCACCAGACCACGTGTCTGTAGATTTCTTTGCACGATAAACAATCTTAATATATCCACCTTTATCATTATCCGTAGGAGATGAAGAATGATCCCAAGCTGTAATGGACTGAGGGAGCAGCAACAACTCTTGACCAGAGGGTGTCATCTGAATTGGAGACTCGCTGGCAGCAGAAGAAGGAACACTATAAGCCGTTGCGGAAGCATAACCTGTATATGCAGTTGGCGTTGACAATGAGGCCCACTGAGTTCCCGTAGAACCTCCTGTCGAAGCATTTGTGGTTGGTGCCGACAGAGAATTTAAGTTCAAATCGCCTTTTGAATTTACGCCACCAATAGTTACCTCCTTAATCTCCACATCGTAGCCATCAGCCTTCTTAGCCTTTACGACAATCTGACAAAATGCGTGGTTGAACTGCAACTGAATAGGAGCATCTGCATTGGTCTTTCCTTCTGCTTGTGCATAGCAAATATCAATCATATTAGCTACTGCAGGAACAGTATAGCCAGTCAATGTCGGACTAGACAAGGTAACAGCAGCGTTAGCAGGAGTCACAGCATTAAAGTCGAGAGGAAGACAAGAGTAACCAGTTACAGTTTCGCCGCTTTTGTTCTGAGTAAACGGCCAATACTGTGTCTCAGTGGCATTCTTATAATTCCAGCCATTGTTGTTTACAATCTCTACACCTTCACCAAAGGACCCGTATACGCCCGTATAAGTTTGCGTCCCATCAACTTTGGCCCCATTAACCCAAAGTTCATTAGAACCTGCAGCTGAAGCAGCGCCAGAATTCCACGTACCACGAACCTTGAATGAAGTGATGTCGCTGGTCTTGTTAATCAATGCAGTACGGGTAGCACCTTTAGAAAGCGGACTGAAACCAATGGCCTGCGTGGTCTGAGCCTTCTGCTGAATACCTTCCACACTGGCGATCTCATCATTGCTGGAACAAGCTACGAAGCCTGCGAGAGCAAGTGCACTGATAAAATAATTTAATTTCTTCATAGACTAAATGTTTTAAAGAGTTATTAAAAATAGATTGTTCTGTATATATTAGAGTTGAATGTTCGAGTTTTGTTCCTCCCAGTCGCCCACCGACGGCTTGAAACCACTGTCGCCCGCATCTGCACCCGTCAGGTCAATGCCCTGCGACTCAATATGGACAGTCACATGTTGCAGGTTGGAAGCCTCGCCGCTGCGCATCTGGTCGGTGATGTCCTGGGTGACATAGTAGTTACCGCCATTGGACCATATATATATATTAAGGTACTGGCGCGCGTCAGTATCGTCGGGCGGACAAAAGCCCCAGACCGTCACACTGCCCAAGATGACCCCACGCTCCTCGTCCACCCGTGCGGCGAACGTCATCAGTCCCAGGTCGTTGACAGGCAGTCCCGTAGCCATCCGATAGCCAGAGGGTATGCCCGAAATGGAACCACGCAGCAGTGTGGCATTCGACACTCCCTCGATGCCCGAGAGTTCAAACTCCACCTGCTTGACAGCCTCATGGGCCGTCAAGGCCAAAGTGGAACTGGAAACCGACACATCGCCAGCCTTCGGCGGCTCCACACGGAACAGCTCCTGCCGACAGGCACATGTCCAGTTGGGTGTGTCATACAGCGGAAAGTCCGGCTGCTCATCCTCACCAATGGGTAAGTTGGAGCCGAACAACCGACGGCGCGCCGAACGGTTGCCCTTGTTGTCCTCCTGTTCGGTCACCTCGACTTCGTATCGCTGTGTGGTCAGTTGGAACAGGTCGTAAGTATCATCGTCCTGCTCCAAGATATTCTGTGCATCGACATTATATGCCAGGACACGGTAGTCGCCAGCAGCCAACTGCACCATGCCTCCAGAGGGTGGCAAGTCGAAACGCAGGGGTTGTGATGTGGTGTTACCGTCAAGAGGATAGAAATAGACGCGCATGGCAGCAGGTGTCTGCCCTGTCTGGTCGAAATCGAAGCTCACCTGCACCTGCATGGACTGGCTGCCAACCTCCACATACAAATCCTTGTGATTGCAGCTGTAGGACAGCAGCAAACACAAGGAGATAGTAATCCATTGCAAGTAATGTCGCGTCAACTTCATCGTCAGTTATTATATCAGCGCTGCTCTGAAGTTTCCTGATAACGAGGTGGTGATTCGGTAGAGGAAAAGAGCCA
>ERZ842401.3125-NODE-3125-length-20984-cov-10.745951_pt1 | contig 20984 bp, 19 predicted proteins | sample MGYA00521270_ERZ842401 | MGnify/ENA primary metagenome ERZ842401 (study PRJEB31892, sample SAMEA3878208) | bioreactor metagenome | biome: Moose rumen | place: Sweden | collected 2011-10 | study: EMG produced TPA metagenomics assembly of the PRJEB12797 data set...
GCAGAAAACCTACATTGAGCGGCTTCTTGATGATGCCATCCACAAGGAAATTGAGCCACCGAAGGACATTCCAAAATGTCCCCAGTGCGGCAGGCCATTGAAACTCATCACCTCCAAAAAGAACGGAAAAAAATATTGGATTTGCACAGATCCCGAAAGAGAATGCAAATCCATCTTCAGCGACAAACGAGGCAAGCCCGACTTTAATCCGGCTCCGGCCAAGAAAAAGACCGGCAGCTACGGCAAGAAAAATTTCAAGCGAAAGGCAGGATAAAAATGAATATTGTAATTCTCAGTGGCCGTGTGGCCACGGACATTGATAGCCGTGTCACCAAAGACGGCAGACTGGTTTCTCACTTTAATATCGCCACCCCGACAGGCTTCAAGCGAAATAAAGACGGTAAGATTCCGGCAGAGTTTCACCGTATCAACGCTTGGGGAAAAATTGCCGAGAACTGCCGGGATTACCTTGTAAAAGGCCGACAGTTAAATATCAGAGGCCACCTCTCCAACAATACCTACACTACAGCAGACGGCAAACATCTGAAATTCAGCGAAGTAACTGCTGACAAAGTAGAATTTGTTGACATGCCCAGGTCTACAAAAAATAGCAATATCCCGACTACCAATATAAAAGATACTGCCATTCCCTTGGATGAAAGCAATGCCTCCGTAGGTGTGCCCACTTTACAGGACATGAGTATTCCTGCCAGTGATTTTGGCCCAGAAATTCCATTTTGATTGTTTGGAAAAGCAGGAAAATCCGCTTTTAGGTGGAAATTACATATCTTAGATGGAATCAAAATAAATAATCCAATTTCAGGAGGAATCATCATGGCAAGAACAGCAAATTATGAACAGAAGATTGAAAACATCACAGCCAAAATCGAAAAGAAGGCTGAAGAAATTAAGGCCCTGAAAGCACAGTTAGCAGACCTTGAAGCCAAAAAGACCCAAACGGATTTTAAGGCTCTCAATGAGTACCTTGTAAATAAAGGCATTGCCCCGGAAGAGGCTCTTGGCAAGCTCAAGGAAACTTACGGCGAGTAAAACATCAGATTATCGAAAAGCGGCTGTACGAATAAATGTACAGTCGCTTTTCGATATTCTAGCATTGACAAATATCCGCAATGATTTATAATTAAATATAAATCATTGCGGATAGAAGGGATAAATTATGGATATTCAGCTACTTTTTGACCAGATAAATCAAAGCAAACGCCCCAAATTAGTAAAATTCCTACAGGAAAGAAACTATCCTGACACAAAAATAGAGTTGATAGCAGGAACCTTGCAGGCAAACAACCGAAAAGATACTGGCACGATTTCCTTGGCCGTATGCAGCCGTTATATATATGACAAAAGTGGTGAAACATGGGATTTTATCGTTATCACAGATAAGATGGCCACAAAAGAAGCAGCGGAAGTTTTCACCAGTATTCGCATGGACGCTGAATTAGTACGCCTTATGCTCCCCCATAAAAGAGCTGAATTTAATTTTGAATCAGTCAACAATGACAAAGCGGAGAAAATCGGCTCCCTAACTGCCAAGGTTGAAATTTTGCAGGAAAAATACGATAGCACAAAGGAAGTCTACGAGCAGGTCAGTGGGTATCTGGACGAATCGCGTAAACAAGTTTCAGAGTTATCCGCATGGAAATTAGCACACAGCGGAAATTACCGTAATGCTGGCCGTCCCAGAAAGTTCGACAAATTCGAGCAAGGACACAGCATCTATCTCATGCACGACAAAGAATATGTATCCTTCCGAAAAATCGCTGACCTTATGAATATGTCTTATTCAAGTGCCAGACGGTTATATCAGGAATACTGTGATTTCATCAATAAGTATGGGACAGACGAGGATATACCAGAAAATAAGCCATGATTTATAATTAAATAAAGCTCACAATATAAAATAAACAGCCTCCCTTAGGGGAGGCTTCTTCGCTTATAAAAAATCTCTGACCATAATTCCAATCGTTACTATCGCATAAGTCACGATGCAGACCAATACGAACGTGTCCCAGTAACGAGCCTTGCTTCCAGCAGCCTCTACAATCTTTTGTGACAGCTGGTCTAAGCGGCTGTAAGCCATGCTGGACAAATAGGCCGTAAAGCCCGGCAAATGACCTTCATTGCGAGCTTGAATAGCTTGTCTGGCCAGTTCCTGTATGTTTTTATTATCAAAATAGGCAGGCGTTGCCATGTATCTCTCCAGTCGATACTTCATATTATCGAAGACCATAAGGTATATTTGCTTATGCCTTTTATAATACTGACGAATGCTCCCCACAGTGAACACCATAAGTATGATTTCAATCCATGAATAGGTCAGGCGGTTGTTTCTTACGGATTCAACAATCACAGAAGTTATCAGATATAGCAGAAAAATCCCTTCTGTTGATTGTGCCATGGCATTTTTCCATAGTTTAATTACTGGAACAGGCGGATTTCCCACAAAGACTCTTATATTTTTCAATATCTATTCTCCTTACAATCACTTATTACTAATAATGTTATTTGTTATTCTTGACATAAAGGCTCTGTGAGGTCGTCACAGCAGAGGATAAATATCCCTATCCCCACGATTTTGACACTATTGATACTTATTATCGATATCTACGATATCCTTCTGACGCTCCTTCTTGACTACCTTGTGGGAGAATTACCTTTCTGTATAACAGTGCTCACTGTACTATAGCATATAATCCTCGGCTTTTTTTATACTTACTGCATTTTTTCCCAATACAAGAATTATGTATAACTCTACATTGTAATGTGATTAACTCCATAAAAACACAGTCTTTGCAAATTTGTTTTTGTATTACTTTTGCACTTTTATTGTTAGATGAAGAATTTTGTGAGGAATTTTTGATAGAACTTTTATTATCAGATTCCTGTTTAAGTCTATAATCAATATTTTCCCTTGTACTCTTTTTGTACTTTTTGCTTTTCTCTTGATTCGTTAATCCTTTTCCTGCTTTATTATTTTGTACCTTAGAAGATATAGATGATTTGTCATTATCAGTTTTTTTATTCTTGTTTAGGATTTTTTCTATTTTTACAACATGTCCATTTTTCTTTGTTCGTTTATAACCATATTCATCTATTATTTCTTCTATTACATTTCCTTTTTTATCAATTTTTTTGTGATATGAAATTTTTTTTACTGCGCTATTTACTTCTTTTAATTGTTCATTTAATTTTTTTATTTGAATTTGTTTCTGTTTAATCTTTGCTTCATTTCTAAAGTGTGGCTTTTTATTATTATTCTTTTTAAGCTGTCGTATAGAAGTTTGTAAATTTTTTATTTTATTTTTAAGATTTATAATTCTCCCATCATAACAGCTTGGACCATTGTTTAAATTTATTTTAGCATCTTCTCGCTGTTTCGCCATCCGTTCTTTAATTAATTTTCTATGTTCTTTACCTGTTATATTAGTTGTATAGCGTGTTAAGTGTACGCCACCTGCACCATGTCCATATCTAAGCATTACGTTTAATCACTATCCCTTTATGCCAATTGCAGTGAATACCTCGATTTCATTAAAGGTGAAGTAAGTACGATTACTTCACCTTCTAAATTCACTCCATAAAATTAAACTCATCCTTCTGGAATGCCGTATCAATCTGAAACTCGACCTTCTGTACCACTTCGCTTGTGTCTGCATTTTGAATAACGAGGAAATACTGGGCACTACGGCTATAATCGCCTGCCTTGAGGTTGAAGTTACAGCGGAAAGAACGGTCTGTGCTTTCCGGGCTGATTTTATCGGCTATGATGCGCTGCACGTCACTGATAGCATTATCATAGGCATCCGTAAAGTACACATCATAGTTTGCCGGTACAAAGCCGGAACCTGCCGCCTCGACCTGATAGAAGTTCAAGCCAAAGTCCATATTGCTGACCTTATGCCCGGAACTTAGGAGTCTCACCTGTACAGGCTTCATGGCATACTGCTTACGATTCTTTCTAAAAGCAGCCGAATCGGCGCGGACATGCTTAAATTCAAGGACTGGAACCACCATTTCCTGAAGGCTCACACCGCCATGGACAAAGTTCATGCCGCTCCCCTTTACTTTGAGCCTTATCTGTTCCTTTGGCGCAAAGCCCTTGAAATCACCATTTTCCGGCATGAAATTCACAGCCAAAAGATGGTCTGCCTCGGCCTCCTTGTCTGTAATAACATAACGCCGGGACAGCTCAACAATATTTTCCTTAGCAAGGCCGCTGCCTGCCTTGCTATCTTCTGCCAGCGGCTTCGCCGTATACAGGAAGCCATGGTCAGAAGTCAGGATGATATTGGTACCACCAAACTCATTGATGATAATGCGCACAAGATTTTTTAGTTCATCAATCGTTTCATGGCAAGCCGTAAAGACCTTTTTATCATCAGTATGGCTGGCAGCATCAATGGTGTCATGGTAGATATAGACTACTTCCATGCCTTTGACCCTCGCTGTGCGCTCACTGCGTTTCATCAGGTTCAGTTCTGATGCCTTCAGTGCAACGCTCTTGGGATTCGCTCCCTTCAGTATTGCATCACGATTACCGGCATCCGTTGACTGTCCATCTGCAAGTACCGCCAAATTGCCGCTGCCGTCCAGCTTCACAGACAGATTTTCATGGGGCAGTAATGCAGCCATGCCAAATTTCGTGATACTCGGGAACATGGACTGACAACTTTCAAGGTTCACTTCACTGGGAATCTCCCTTGCCAGTTCATCAGCGAGCGTTGCTGCCACTTCATAGCGCATAGCATCCGATATTACGACAAAGATACGGTACTTTGCACCAGTCACTTTAGTCTTGTAGAAATCCGTCTGTTGAGGAATCTCCTGTATCTTGCCGAACTCACTTAAATCATGCGCTATATTCTTTGTCCAGTTTTCACCCAACTGGGCCAGATAGTCATTGGTGTAATGGTTTTCGACCATTTCCGCCAGTTGCTTATAAGCATCATCCAAAACTTCCGGCAGGTTTCTCCCCAAAGTCTTAGCAAAGGCAGCATGGAATTTGCGGTAGTAACTATCCATGCGATAGTAGTTCCCGGTATAAGCCTCCCATACTTCTCTGGGATTGGTCAGATGGAAGCCAGTCCGATGTTCCTCGGCAAAGGCAAGCATATTGCCATATTGCCAAAGCCCTTCATACAGACTTTCCCATTCATCGTACCAGAAAGCACTCCGGCGGCGTTCACATACCTTGCGAATAGTCTCGGGATGCACAAGGTTGTCAAGGCAGTCCTGCAATAAACGCTCTAAAACAACCCCATCAACGCAGGGAAGCAGGTCAAAGCTCCCCAGTTCATCTAACGACAAGCCTTTCAGACGGTGAGCAAAATTCAAGGATTTTTCCACCCTCTGCGCCACCGGCTGAAATTCCCTTCTCCGCACACCGTGCATCCATTCCGATATAAAGTCAAAAGCATATGTTTCAAATCCATCGCCTTTGAGGGTTTCTATTTCCTTGAAAGCCCGGTTGGGCAGCACACGGCTGGCCGCTGTTACAAACAAGTAGAGCAGCAAACGAGAAAGGTTGCTTGCATCCTTTTCATCGTAACCAGTAATCTGCCGTACCATAGACCAGAAAACGCCTGTTAAGTTGAAGCTCTCCAACTTCTGATAAGCTTCGTTTTCCTCCATAACCGTTCCGGCAGTAAATACTGCACGCAGGATATCACCCACTTCAATGCTCTTGCTCTTTACCAGTACGGCCATCATGCCAAGCATGATTTTTGATTGGGTATACTCACCCTCACAAACGTTGATAAACTGCTGTCTGCGTTCCCGTGCATTGAAAAACTTTCGATACTGCTTCAAAAGCTTCCGATAGGAAAGCTCATCCGGGATTTTTGCCTCATCCATCCACATGGATATAAGGTCAGCCCGGAAGCTGCCGCTTGCAATTTCAATATCCAGCAGCCAGTTATCCTCTAATGACTCATAATCAAAGGGCACATACACCAGATAGTTACTCTCTAGGTCATCATGGGAAAGTATCTTCTTGGTCAAAAATTGATTCTTTCCCGTAAGTTTCAATACCTTGGCATTATCCAGTTGCAATGTATCAATTTCCTCGGCAAATTCTCCCTCCGGGTCATGCCAGAAGATAATGTGCCGTTCATAATATTCTTTTAACGGCAGGGCAAATCTCCGATTCAGCTCCTGCACAATTTCTGCTATATCCATATCTTATTTCCTGTCTACAATCGCTACATTCAAAAATAGCCCAAGGCCATCCAGCCTTGGGCTATTTTATCTTACATAGCCAGAACCTTTTGCACAAATTCGGCCTCATTAGCGCATATCTCATAGGGAGCATACTCCCTATAAGCATCTGGATTACTCAAGTAACAATCTGACTTCCTTTGCCTTTTCTAACTTCTTCAATATAATGTGTAAGCGTCCTAAGTCGAGGGCCATGTTGCATTTGAACAGCAATACTGCCATGCTCACCAAAATTATTTACCACCAAGTAACACATGAAGCTCCCTCCTTGCCTGTATTATAACAAAGTAACGAACCATTCGCAATATTACAAGCTACTGATGAATTGTCACAGGCCGCTTCGATGGTGGGCATTATCGGCCTCTTAAATGGTGGCGGTTTTTCCTGCATGCCGGCGTATCTTTCCGATATCTTTGGCACGAAGGAACTCAGTGCCATCCATGGCCGCGTGCTCACCGCCTGGGGCTCAGCCGGTGTCGTAGGGCCGACCATTGTTTCGTGGTTCTGGGAACATACCCATAGTTATGCAGATACCTTGTATTTCTTTGGCGCCTGTTTCGTACTGAACCTGCTGATTGCTGCCGCGTTGAAAATTTATGGCAATCCGGCAGTAGTATCCGTAAAGATTGCACAGCCACATTCTTGAAAATATTATCCCCCATAGGGGCTTACGGCTTCAGTGGTAATGGATTAGAATGAAGAAAGATTCATTATGGTTCATTTTATTTGACCAAAGGAGCTGAGAAAAAATGCATATTCCTGAAAATTACTTAAGTCCCTCGACTTGTGCAGTGATGGGGGCGGCCATGCTGCCGGTCTGGCTCATGGCGGTGCAGAAGGTAAAGCAGGAGATTCCCCGGGATAAGATGCCACTTCTGGGAATCGGCGCAGCCTTTTCCTTTCTGGGCATGATGTTTAATATCCCCTTGCCCGGCGGCACAACGGGCCATGCAGTAGGGGCAACCTTGCTGGCAATTATGTTTGGCCCATGGTCAGCCTGTCTGGCTGTCAGTGTGGCATTATTTGTTCAGGCGTTATTCTTTGGTGATGGCGGCATTCTGGCTTTTGGCGCGAATTGCTTCAATATGGCCTTTGTGATGCCTTTTGCAGGCTGGGGCATCTATCGCTTATTGAAGCAGATGTGGCCACAGCATGAATTGGCGGCTGCCGGGATTGGCTCCTATGTGGGCATTAATATGGCAGCTTTCTGTGCGGCTGTTGAATTTGGTATTCAGCCGTTGCTCTTTACGGATGCTGTTGGGCAGGCACTTTATTGTCCGTATCCTCTGACAATTTCCATCCCTGCCATGATGGCCGGACATCTGACGTTGTTTGGTCTGGCTGAAGCGGTCTTTACGGTGGCGATTATCGGTTACTTGCAAAAAACGGCGCCGACTGTTTTGGAAAAGACCGGCGAGACCGCAGGCAAAGCCGTTTATGGACTGCTGGCCCTGCTGATTGTGGGTACGCCCTTGGGTCTTTTGGCTGCGGGCACGGCCTGGGGAGAATGGGAGCCGGAAGAACTGGCGGAGCAGGACTTTTTGGGTACGGCTTTAGGCTATACACCTGCTGGCATGGAAAATGGTTTTTCCTTTGAGGCGCTGTTCCCTGATTACGCGATTGCCGGTCTGCCGGAAGGTTTTGGCTATATCCTGTCAGCAATCATTGGCACGGCGCTGTTGGTGGTGGCGTTCAAGGTGGCAGGTTCGTTTATTGGTGGACATACCGATTATGATGCCACGATGCACTAATATTAATCTGGGAATACTTTGTGAGGCGATTGTGATTGAATCTTCCGGAATGGGTACAAAGGGAAGAAGCATATCAGCCAGACCGGGACCGGGACTATTTTATTTCCCGGTCTCTTTTGCGCGTGCTGGCGATACTTTTGACTATACGTCAACAGGCATATGCCAGAATGCTGCGCCATTTTTCAGCGGCAGGGAGCTTGGGATTTTTGCTGGCTTGGCTGCTGCTTTGTGCAGCTGCGCACACAACAGCATTTCTATGCTGTCAGCTTGCTTTGGTGCTGGTCTTATTATGTTTTTTGAATGGGCAGATGGTGCGTCAGGTCTTACAGGGAGCAGTGGCAGCGATGCTTTTTTCTTTGTTGCTGGTTTTGCCGGCTTTTTTGCTGGGCAGTGGACAGATGGTATTGCTGCTTCCGTTTAAGACTTTTTTGACGGTATCTTCGTTGGCTTTGCTGCGACGGTATCTGCCATGGAATAAGCTCACGCAGGCTTTATGTTTCTTTCGGGTGCCGCAGGAGGTCATCTTTATTTTCGATACGACCTTGCGTTATGTTGCCCTGTTGGGGGAATTGGCAGGGGATATGCTGCTGGCGCTCAAGCTGCGTTCTGTGGGGCGAAATCGCCGGAAACAGCAGGCAATGGGCAGCATTTTGGGACGATTGTTCCTGCGTTCGCGGGAAATGTCGCAGGATATGTATGAGGCCATGGTTTGCCGTGGTTTTACCGGGGATTATTTGCCCGCTGATGCAGGGAAGCTGCAGTGGTTTGATCTGTATCTATGTTTAGTTTATGTGATGTATCTGTATTTGTTTTGGCAATTGGAGGCAGTGGTTTGATTCGTTTTGAGGATGTCTGTTATGCCTATGATGGCGTGCCGGTACTCAGGCATGTGGATTGTTTGATTGCCCAAGGGGAAGCTGTGGCAATCAGCGGGCCAAATGGGGCCGGCAAATCTACGTTGTTGCGTATGCTCAATGGCCTGATTTATCCGGAGTTAGGGCATTATTGGTTCAAGGGCACAGAAATTACAGCGGCCAAAATGCGGGAGCATCGCTATGCCAAAGCTTTTCATCAGCAGGTGGGCTTTGTCTGGCAGAATCCCGATATTCAGCTCTTCTGCGGCAGCATTGCGGAGGAATTGGCTTTCGGTCCGGAGCAGATGGGACTTCCTGCTGATGAAATCAAGCGGCGGGTGGAAGATGCTCTGGAATTTGCCGGGATTGCTCATTTGCGGGAACGGGCGCCCTATACATTGTCCGGTGGCGAGAAGAAGAAAACAGCCATCGCTTCCATCCTGACCATGAATCCGGCGGTCTGGACACTGGATGAACCATTGAGTGCCTTGGATGAAAAAAGCCAACAGTGGCTTATAGAGTTTCTGCTGGCCTTGAAAAAAGCGGGGAAGACGTTGATTTTTTCAACACATGACGCGAATTTGGCCCGTCAGCTGGCAGATCAGGAAATTCGGTTGGAGGCCGCACATTCCTGTATCGTAAGCAGGCATACATAAAAATGCCCCACTGGCACATTTTGGCCAGTGGGGCATTTTTGACCTTGGGGAATTTGTCCTGCAATATGAATCCTCTTTTTCCGTTCGGATATGCTGCTGACGGGCTACGAACGCATACCCCTTGCCAAGTTCCAGCAGGAATTTTTGCAGATTGCCGATAATGCTCTTTTCCAGTTCACTTTCGGTAAAATCCGTATTGCTGGATAAACCAAGGAACTCCGCTATGACAGGATTTTTGATAAATTCCAGTGTGTCCTGCTGATAGGGCTTGGTTTTCTCCATCATTTCCTGCTTAACCAGTTCCTTTTTCTGTGTCTGTAACAGGCGGTAGTAATACTGGGAACTAATATTCCGTTGCAAGGTGCGAACACTCCATGTTTCTTCTGCCGCTTCCTTGGCGTACCAGTCACGAGCTACTTGGTCATGGACTTGAAGCAATGTACGATAATGTGACCATGAAAGAAGTCCCTGAGAAGATTGTCCACTCACTGTGTGGACAATTTCAGGAAAGCACTGATAGAAGGAGTAAAAATTGTACAAATTGGTTCTGGTGAAGCCCTTGCCACATGTTTTGGTCAGCTCTTTTGCCAGCATATTGATTACCTTGGCACCATATTCCGCACGGTCTTCTCCCTGCATGACTTCTTCGGCAATTCTTTTTCCCAGCAGCCATTTTCTCTGCACCAGCACCATATTTATGGACTGGTATGCCTTTCTTTGAGCAACATCAATAATATGCTGCATATCGTCTATGATATGCTCACTTTTCTCGTAAGCAATAATATTATTCTCCATCACTCAACACCTCACTTTATCTTCGACAAAATATCCGCAAAGAAGGCGTAGTATATCTTATTTCCTGTCTAAAATCTCTACGTTCAAAATCTTTAGCTTTGTCTGTCTTAACAAGAATTTAGGTGAATTACGACTGAAGAATGAAACTGGTGCAAAAATTCCATCACCGTGCTCTTTCAAGAAAAGATGATATATTGCTTCATTTTCTTTTCTATACAGTAAAAAATCAGCGGTTATTCTCGTACCTGCTAACGCCGGATTAAATTTTATAATTATCTTGCTATCTGTCAAATTATTTAGCAGTTGCGGTAGCATCACAAAATCATGAAGGCGTTTATCTATTTCGCTAAAGAAAGCACTGGCTTGTATATATTCGTATTCAATATCACCTGTTACCAATCTTCTATATAGATTTTTTCGGGATTTTGTCCCATTGATGTCAGCTAAATCTTTTAGCTTCCCTATACCTGATAAATGGATAAAATGCTCTGGCAAGAAGAAAAACTTTATTTTTAGAATTTCTCTTTGAGCCGTGCCTATTGTCAAACAGAAATCTTTCCCCAATAATGTCTGATAGGCCGCTATTGCTTCTTCTAAAACATTCACTTGATACTCCTAATTACAGTAAAATAGCCCAAGGCCATCCAGCCTTGGGCTACGAGTCTACCAGCATTTTTCGTTTGGCTTACGCCTAGTCAGGCTTTGGCTCAATGCAAACCGTGTAAAAAGACCTACTCTGGACACTTCCCTGACCAAGCCTCCAGTATCAACGGTGAAGATATAAATATCTTACTTTAAGATTAGCATTTTTACCTGATGCTGTCAATACTTACTTTATCTTCGCCAAAATATCTGCAAAGAGGGCGTAGTTATGCTTCACACCGTCATCGAGGTCGATTTCCTGCCGCAGGTCAGCGTAGTGGTGGATTTTTTCCTCGTAGATGTGGATTTCGTCAAACTGCTCATGGAGCTTTTTGAGTTCACGCTTGAACTTGTTCTTGTCTGTCTGACTGGCGGCGGTGTCGATGCGGTTCTGGGTGGTTTCGATACGGGTCTTGTAGAGTTCCTGCTGTTTGTAGACGTAGTTCGTCCGCATACGAGCGAGGGTGTCTTTGTCATAGCGATGGAGATAGACCAGCGCCTTGAAGCTGTTCTTCTTTCCGGCATCAAAGAGCCAGTAGATAGGACGCTTCTGGTAACGCTTGCAATGGTCGGAGTAGAAGTCATTGAGGAAGTAATTACGGATCACCTCACGGGGAAGCCCCTTGCCGCCAGAGAGACTATCGGCAATGAACAGGAGATTATCCATAAAGTTCTCCTTGCCAAAGGCAGCAGAGAGCCATGCACAGAAACGGTCTACAATATCGTCCTCGAAGTATTCATCATCACAAATAGGGATAATGGCATCCTCGTCCGGGTGGTAGGTTTCATATTTTGACGGGTCAAATTCCCCTCCGGCACAGATAAGCCCCGGCTCGTCAAGGGAATAACGGCCAAACATACAGCCCACGGCGTAGGAGATAAGGGATTTCACCACATCCTCACGGGTCAGGACATAATTGTTGCCTTTCATGCTGTCGGGGATTTCTTCTTTGGTGTCGTAGATACGGGCTACGGTTACATCTTTGTCGGCTATGTCTGGGGTCAGTTCGTCAGATAAACCGTAAATGTCGATAAAGATGCGGTTGAGTTCTTCTTCGTTGGATTTCAACGTAGCAAAGCGCTCGTTAGTGATTTGTTTGTAATTATCGTATGCCTCAATGAGGACAATGTCCCCATTGAACAAAGGATGTTTCTTGAAATTCCAAGATGTTTCAAAAGAATCCCAATGTATTTTAGAATTGATAACACATTGTTTTGCTAAATCACTTACTTTATCACATATTTTATCATCAATAATTATTGGAAGTTTGGCTATATCCCCAACTTGGCTTGACATCGTTGGATTGTATATTCCCATAAAATATACAGCAAGTTTTGAGCACAAAAAAGCCAAAAGATATTCATGAATATTAGCTTCAGAAAATAGAGACATTCCATTTGTATCAAATAGAGAACCAGCAGGTCTTTCTCTAGCTCCGAAACTCCCAAAATTATTGAGCGACCAAGTTATACATTTGCGAAACTGATAATCTGGGTTTCTTAGAACGGATTTTTTATTTTGTTTTAGTTCTGCACCACTATTTTCCCATAAGCATACATAGTCTAAATTACCATACCATTTTATAAATTGCCCCCCTTTGTTATATGGAACCCACCTAAATAAATCAGTATCTTCGTTGAATCCACGTATAGATTCAGTCATAAACTTTTTATTTACTTCATACCACATTCTCAGATAATAATTATTATCTGTTGTAGCAAAACCTTGCTTAGGTGTTGCTACATCTATAATTTTTTTTGAATTTGCAAACACAAGATATGTTTCTTCTGGTATCCAATATCCAATAGGAGAACCTTCTATGCTTTTATAATTTTCCTGTTGTGTTTCAAATGTTGTAGAAGAAAGGAAAAAAGCATCTTCTTTTTTCTTTTCACTATCGAATTGAAGTAATCTTTTATATTTGGAAGTGTATTTCTTTACACATTCTCTTCTCAATACAAAACTTGTTGTCTGTACAACTTCGCCACTTATTTCATCAAATGCACGAGCACCTAAATGATTCATATTTATAATTGTATTATCTTTAAGGATTAACTTCCTTAATTTTTCGTATGTTGTCAAAAACATCCAAGAATGCATCGTTATCATAGATATGAATCCATTTTCTAAACAAGCATCTATACATTTTTCAATGAAAACAGTGTAAATATCATTCTTGCTGTTAGGATAATTTTTTCTAACAAAACTATCCAATGTTTTCCCCATAGTTCCTCCACCCATATATGGCGGATTCGTGACCACTACATCATACTTCTGCCCCATAATCTGCGCCTGTTTCACCAGTCCCGGCAGTCTTTCGCCTACCTCATGCAGCCAAGCAGCCATAGACAGGTCAAGTACGCTGTTTTCCTGCAATTCCTTGATATAGGTCAGCAATGCGCCATAGTTCTTTTCCTCTACATCGAGAATCGAGCCGTATTCCTTGGCATCTTGGAACTTCTCAATCAGTTCATCAGCCAACTGCACGAACTGGCTTTCGATATTCAACTGCTGGGCGCCGCTCATATCCATATTCAGCTCCGACCACTTACCAAGACCATTGCTTTCCTGAATGGCGCAGAGGTTCGGCTCAATGCGCTTCACCAGTATGCGGTGGTTGTAGTTCCATGCGCGCATCATTACGGCAAAATAGGCCAGCTGATAGGCTCTATCGTCAATATCGAGGCCATAGAGGTTATTTTTCAGGATAAGCTCGGGAATGTCCTTTTCCCGATAACCGGCATCCTTATAAATCTGCACCAAGATGTCAAATGCGTACACGAGGATGTGGCCACTGCCCATGCAAGGGTCAATCACTTTGATTTCCGTGGGATTCAGGTCTTTGCGGCTCTCGCGCAATTCTTTTAGTTTGGCAGCCACTTCCGGCTCCTGCTCGGCCTCCGGCAGATAATATTTCCACTCATAGACTTCGGCAAGCTCTTTTTCACTCTTGGTGTCATCTGCCGCGCATTTATGTTCCGTCCAGAGTCTCCCCAGCGAGTTTTCCACCATGTAGCGCACAATCCAGTCCGGGGTAAAAAGCTGGGTAGCGGCAGGGATATTTTCCTTGCTGACCTTGATATTTTTCTTCAAGGCGGCGAAGACGGCATCCTTGGGTTCGCTGTTGTAATACTGATAGAGCCAGCCGATAATCTGCACTTGGTCACGCCAATCGTCTTCCTCTATCTCCGTCACCATCTTATGAATAACACTGCCTTCGCGCAGAAGATTGTCAGGGAGCAGAAGCTGCGTATAATCCTCTATCTGCTGGAACATGACCGGCAGGATGCTCCCCAACGCATTGCACTGGGTAATGAGCAGATACTTATAGAGGTCTTCTGTGGCATCTTTTTCCTTTAGGTCAAACAAGACGGATTTATCCAAGCCATCCAAATTTTCCATGGTCAGGCATTCGTCAAGAATCTGTGGCGTAAAGGCACCCTCACGGTTGGAGAATACCCGTACTCTTGTCGGCAGTACACCGTTGACCTCCATGTAGCGGAGAGCAGCAAAGCGGTTGAACCATGTATAGGCGGCTTCCTCCATGACATTCTGGAAGCCTTTTTCCTGTACCTTCAGGACAAGTTTTCTTCTCCTACGGCGTTCATCTTCGGTAAGCAGTCTGCCATTTACCTCACCGGCATCAGGACTCATCTGACTTTCCCCATCCACGCCGTAGTAATAGGCTCGCTGCGTGACACGCATGATTAACTCTGTACGCGCCCATATCGCAAATTTCTTGATTCTATTCTTATCCATGGTACAAAATCACCCTATCTCATATCTCTCTTTCATCCTAAACTCCGTGCAAAACAAAGTTTTGCACTACGCCCTTACACGAAATCTACGTTCATAGTAAAAAAAAATGGAAGGACGCACATGCCTCCTCCCACTCTAAAACATTCCATCATGATTTATATATCAAGACATATTTTAAGCTTGAGGCTGACCTACAAATCCACGATGTTGTAAGCGCCCCAAATAAGCAAGGTTACTTACATGAAATTTTCTCCTTAGATAAGGAATGATATCTTCTGTTTTTTGTTCTGGCAAGATATCACCTTTTTCACGGAGTTCCTGAATACTGTCGCTCATGCCTTGGGCAATTACCTTTTCTTCATCCGTAATAGTTGTTATCTCATGCGCATCTAAAATCTCTGCTTCGTAATTGGCTTGCAAATTCAGCCAAAATGACTTTGGAACACCAAAGGCACATTCTAATGCATAGGCAAAATTACCGGATATGCCTTTTTTGCCATTGATAACTTTGCTGATAAAAGCGGACGTCACACCTGTTCTGGTTGCCAATTCTTGCTGTGTCATACCACGCTCTACCAACATATCAGCTATCGTTTCACCCGGATGTATTATTAGTTCAGGGGATAAACCAGTTTTCCTTGTTTCCATGATAATCAACAACTCCTTCCACTTCAATTTCATTGCATACCATGATAGTTTCGCCCGTAGCATCAGGTTCGATGATAAGCCTCACATTTGCGGATATGTGAAGAGAATACCGAATATTTTCATATCCCGTAAGTTGTTCAGGCTTCCCTAAGCCTAACTTCAAAAAGTCACCGAAGTATTCAGCCGCCTTGAGGTAGTTCATCAACTTTTTTATGTTGCGTACCCAATCAAAAGGGAGTTTCTTTTGCATCTTTGAATAGTCAGAAAAATATTTTTCGACTTTCTTATTTGCATACGTTATTTTCATTATGGCATTTCCTTTTTATTAACCTTTTGGTTAAAGTATATCCCTTATAATGAGCTTTGTCAAACTTATCTTATCTTTATTTCATCTACAGCCGAAAGTTGCGCTTCCAGCTCTTTGCCCACCTTATTCAGATAGCGTTCAATTTCATCCGAAGAATGGAGTGTTACAGCCGGGAATATGGTCTGACGGTAAAGCGTTTTGGCCTTTGGCGGCTTTACCGGTTTTACTGGCGGCTTTTCTGTTTTTGTCTGTTCATCTTTTTCCTTGAGCTTCCGTTCATGGGAATCTATGGTACTCTTGATACTTCTGACAGCTTTATCCTGATAGTCAAACAGGCCTTGTGCTACGCCCTGCAATTCCAAGATGCTCTTATTGGCCTCTATCTTTTTCCGCTGGTTCAGATAATAACCATTGGTCAGTTCAACCTGGTCCTTTACATAAGCCACATTCTCGCCAGCAGCATGGATGCTGTTCATGCACTGATTGATTACTTCATAGTTCTTCTGACGATAGTTTTCCAAAAGTGCCTCATGCGCCTTGCGGACATCGGCAATCAGGGCAGTCAGCTCATGGATACGGCCATAGTCGTATTCCTGTGTGTCCGATACCAGTAGGATTGCACGGATTTTATTCAGCGATGCTATGGCCTCCGGGGATTCCTCCAGATAATCCATATCTCGGGTCATATTCTGTTCAAAGTAAAAAGCCTCATCAAACAGGCTGACCTGACTTTCAAAGAAGGATTCCACATCGTCAAGCGAATCCATAATCTCTTCAAAATCATCACGAACAGCAAGAAGTTCATCAACCAAGGTGATATTATCTGTTTGTTTGGCAAGTACCCGGTCAATAAATTCCGTGGCTTTTCCCAGCACCAGTTTTCCCGGATATTTTACCGCATGATAGCCGCCGTAGCGAATGAGCAGTTCCTTGTAGTGCTGCTTTTTGCTCTTGAACTTTCCAAGGATAAATTCGACCAATCCATTTTCATCCTTGGGAATATCCATAATCTGCATATATTCTTCAAGGAAAGATACTGCCGCATCTATTTTCTGGGCGCTCATCATTTTGTGCTTCTGTACCAGCGTCTTGCCTATTTCCGTACGTTTACGCAGATAGTCAATGATGTTGGGATCACTTGCTCTTACGGTATCACCACCGTATTTTACGGTAACTTTTTGATTAAAGATAAGCACAGCCATACAAGCAGCAATATCAATTTCTCGCCAACCGTAGGGGATATCCTGATAGCGTTTCTGAATATCGCCCATAGTGGTGCTTTGCTTCTGCTGCAGACGAAGCTCCAAAAAGTCTTCTATCTTCTTGGCTGCCGCCGCATTTTCTTCTTTACCTGTATAGAGGGATAACTGCGAATTTCCTCTGAGAATATCCGCAATTTCCTCATTAGTTTCTACATGATGGGTGAGGAGGTCATAATTGCTGTATACGTGAGTGACCAGATATTCAAACGCCTGATTGATTTTATTCTTGGCATCACCGGCACGAAGGCTTATCTTCTCGCCGTCTACATAGTAAATGCCCTGCTCGATAGCCGTGGCCAATTCTTCCATGACTCGTTCTTCGAGCTTGGCTGCATTGGCTTCCTGTATGGCAATTATACCCACTGCTGCAGCTGACTTTACTTTACCAGCATTGATATTCACATACTGACGGATGCGCATTGCCTCTTCCAGCAAATCGTAATAACGAGATTCCTGCGACAGAACGACAATGGCCCGTCCTTTTGATTCCGTGATAAGGCGCAGTTCACTTTCCGTTCTGTCCGAATCACTGGTCAGGAACTGGATAAGAATATCGCCTTGATTACCGCCGATGGAAAGGTCATCTACCATACCGATAAAGGTGAAATCGCGCACATCATAGCGATATTTTTTGGACGAATAAATATTCCCAAAAATATAGCTGCCGATTCGCTCGGTTATCTTACTACTGTCTACATTTGTATTGTCAATTTCTCTTTGAATATCTTGTTCTTCATCCGTGAGGAATTTGAACACATCCCCTGTACGGCCAATATAATGCTGTTTCAGCAGGCGCTCTAAGGAGGCATTGATTTTCTGACGGCTATTTACCTTGTCCATATCCAAGCTGTCAGCCATCAAAATCATGATATTGTCAGCGTTCCCCGGCAAGTCATTTTCTACATAACGAATGAGATAGAGACATTTGAGGACATCGACATCGTAAAGCTCCAAGCCTGCATCGTTATTAGCGGCTTTCTCACAGCTGTCAATGACACGATTGATGGAGCTGTCCAGAAAGCCTCTCATGGTGTCATAAAAGCGGTAGAAGGGAGCAAGTGCATATTCGTCCTTTGTTTGTATCTGTATAGCAGCCTCTTGGAAACTGGAGAGCATGGAACGCTCACCACCTGCCAGGTGCTTACCGGTATTGCCGTGTTTGCGAACCTCGTAGAATACCTTCTGTAACAAAACAAACTGATAGGGGACAAAGGGATAATTTGCTGCAAAATCTGCTTCCGTTTTGAAGCCCTGCAAATTAGCAGTTGCATTCTTGAACAAGAAAAGATTATCCAGTGATGCCTGTGTCTCTTGATATGCCTTGGAGAGGGCAGCCTTACCTTCATCATTTTTGGCAAGTATGCGCCGCTGGATTACTTCATCAACCGAAGAAGAAGTAAGGGAAAGACGTGTCTTGAAACGTGCCATGATGCGTGAGAATTCGTCCTGACGTACCTTGACCACTTCATCCAGTGCTTCCTGTCCAGTGGCAATAACCCATACCTTGCCGCCGCATTCCGACCCCAACTTTTCTGTGAGGGACTGGAAGTTTAAGAGCATGTCCGTGTCTGTACCGATATACTGACCGACCTCGTCCATCATAAAGAGCAGACGATAGTTGTCCGGCTTGGTGTCCACATAGGCCTTGATTTCACGCACCAGCTGGGCAATGCTGATTTCTGCTTTTTCCGTACCGTTGAACCAATCACGAGCAGACTGTTCACTCATGCCCAGTACGCGACCTAATACCACGATAATATCATCTTCAAGGAAAGCAAATACATCTCTGGATTCTTTCCAGCTGTCACCATGTACCTCGGCAAATACTTCCTGAAATTCTTCCCATTTGCCCTGTTGGCTGACAAACTGCTCTAAACGAGCAGTCTTTAGGTCTTCACCATAAAAGCCAAGGTGATTGTAGAACATCTTGGCAAAGACGCGAAGCACTGCCGTTTTCGTCTTATCGCTGGGGCCTTCTATATCAATATTAAAGAGGATGGCATCGGTATTTCCCGTAGCCGATTTTTTTATCTCCTCCTGAAGCTCCGGCACATCTTTGAGCTTTTCGATAAAACGCTGAGAGGTGCGTTTGCCATTGACTTCCATATCCGAAAGCAAATAGGACAGCATTTTCAGGAAGTGAGATTTACCACTGCCGAAGAACCCCGAAATCCATACACCCATATCAGCCGTTGGATTGTCGTACGCCTGACAATAATATTTGAAGAACGCCTTAAAGTGTTTGCGGAGTTCATCGGTTATGACATACTCATCCAATTCCTGTTCGATTACATCGTTGTCCTTCTGGTCAACTTTAATAACCCCATTTATAGGACGATTGATGTTTTTCTCAAAGATATTTTTTATTTCCATGCCTTGCTATCCTCTCTGATTATTTGATATTGAATGCCCGATAGTAGGGGTTTGCTTTTAGGCAGTTGAAAAGCCGCAGTTCATGCCCATCATATTCCCCCGGATAAAGGACAAAGATGGGCATGTTGGAAAAATAGGGCTGTATAGCATTAAGCAATTTATGAATACGCATAAAAGGGAAGGCGCTGCCTATGCCAGTAATAAGGATTACGTCCTTTTCTCCGTGTGGCTCGTATTTCATTTCTGCTATAAAGGCATCCACAGTAGCAAACTTCTGAATCTCCCGGAAAAGTCCCTGTGAGCCTTTCTTTTCCTCCAACTTCGGTATGACCTTCATTATCTTCTTTTTCTCACACAGAGTGAGGAAAATCTCATAGAGGTCAAAGACCTTCAAATTGCAATTCAACTGCTTTGATTCTTTCAATTTCTTCACAAAGTGCCGGACTATCTGCTCGTCTTCGGGGTGATAACCATAAATATGTATATTTTCTTCGTTTGAGAGGCCGAACCCTTCGATAACTTCGGAGCTGTTCATCATGCGACGAATCTCATCCAGTTTTGCTTTTGTATCACTCATCAGTTCACCTCTAATTCACATTGAATGCTGGCAGCATCCACTCATCATGATTTCGTTTTATTATATCTGCTACCTGTGATGACAGGCTGATGGGCTGAAGCTTTTTCGCTCTGGGATTCTCTAAATACTCATTCTGTACCAAAATATTCATCAGGACACTGCCAATCCTACCTACGGTAGAATCACTCCAAGCAGCTACCTGTTCATTTTGTTCAGCCAAATGTAAAAAGAATATATTTACATCACCACGACTGAAATTTGGATTATGCTGCCTGTATTTTTCTCCTACAACGGTGACCATAAAATCAGCCACTAAACGGCTGTCTTTCATCATAGCATAAAGACAGAGCTGACGAGCCGTCTGTACCATTTGAGTAGCAATGATATGTATTGCTTGTTTGTCTTCTATACCTTTCAACCTACGGACACATGGCCGGATTAGGCTGCGTACAGATTTTTCCGTTGGAAGCTGAAACAAATTTTCTTTTGTAATCTTCTCGTAAATTGCTGCTTCATCCAGACCACTATCCATAAGCTGCGCCACGATGCGTGTTTCCTTGAAAAGGAATTGCTCTCTGGTCAGGCTGGCACTGTAGCTATTTGCTGCAATCATAAGTCAACCTCGCTTATTTCAACCTGTGGCAGTTTGTCACAGGTTTATCTTTTTAAGTAAAAACAATTTCTGATATATCTATACTGCCATTTTCATAATTTTTCTCATTCTATTTTAATGCTTTAGTAAACTGTTGTAAATGTGAGACAGCATAAGATGGTAAAAAACAATTCGGGATGAAATTCATCCCGAATTGTTTTAGGCATTTTCTTTTTTCTTTTCTCCAGCAAACATTTTTCTCAAAATATCCTTGGTTTGCTCTGAAATGCTACTATCTTCACATACATGCCATTCAATGATGCCACGAACTTTCTCGAGTTCATCCTCCGAACAGAACATAAGAACTGGCTTGTAATTGGAAGGCAGCTGCTCGGTTAATTCAGCTTTTGCAGTCACAGTGAAAACTTCCGGAGCAGTAAAGATTTCATCAAGGTCAGCAGTGGATTCAGCTTTCTTGAGTTTTGCCAACTGCTGTGATGTGAGCTTGTTTTTATATAACTCATTCTTATATA
>ERZ842401.3126-NODE-3126-length-20984-cov-7.359262_pt1 | contig 20984 bp, 19 predicted proteins | sample MGYA00521270_ERZ842401 | MGnify/ENA primary metagenome ERZ842401 (study PRJEB31892, sample SAMEA3878208) | bioreactor metagenome | biome: Moose rumen | place: Sweden | collected 2011-10 | study: EMG produced TPA metagenomics assembly of the PRJEB12797 data set...
TAGTCTTACTTTCTTGACGTAAATCAACCAAAAATTGAAGTTTTTTTGCAGAAAATTTTGTTAAGAAAGAAATATTTGCTACCTTTGCAATCGATAACGGACATTATAAGATTCAGGGATTCCGACAAAATGATGGGTCGGGATTCTTTTGTTTTTTACGTCCGAAGAATAGTTTTTGAAAGATAACCAAAAAAAATAAGATTATGGCTTATATGTCACAAGAAGGCTATGACAAGCTCATAGCTGAACTACATCGCCTAGAGGCGATAGAGCGTCCGAAGGCCTCAGCAGCCATTGCAGAGGCACGTGAAAAAGGAGACCTGAGTGAGAACAGCGAGTATGATGCCGCCAAGGAGGCACAGGCCCATCTGGAGGATAAGATTAACCGCCTGAAGACCACCATCAGCGAGGCTAAAGTGGTGGACACATCGCGTCTGAGCACTGAGAGCGTACAGATACTGACCAAGGTGGAGATGACCAACCTGACGACGAAGGCCAAAATGTCGTACACCATTGTCAGTGAGAACGAAGCTGACCTACGCGCTGGCAAGATTAGCATCAAGACTCCCATTGCACAGGGACTGCTGGGCAAAAAGGTTGGTGATGAGGTGGAGATTACCATCCCACGAGGCACCATCAAACTGCGTATCGACAACATCAGCATTGCGTAAGTTAGAGGTTAGTGGTTAGAAGTTAGAGATTAGAGATATGGATATATTCAGTAAGATTGCTGCTGGCGAGATTCCCAGCTACAAGTGTGCAGAGAACGATGAGTTCTATGCCTTCCTTGACATCAATCCTCTGGTGAAGGGACACACGCTGGTGATTCCACGCCGCGAGGTAGACTACTTCTTCGACATGAACGATGACGAGCTGGCACGCTATCAGCAGTTTGCCAAGCGCGTAGCTCTGGCCATTAAGAAGGCTTTCCCTTGCAAGAAAGTAGCTCAAGTTGTATTGGGCCTGGAAGTGGCTCACGCACACATCCACCTCATTCCCATGCAGACGGAGCAAGATGCTGACTTCCGCCGCGAGAAGCTAAAGCTCAGCGAAGAGGAGTTTAGGGAGATTGCAACGAAAATTCAGACAGCGTTCGTATAATCCTTCGTGTTCATTTCCCATACCAGCTTAAGCCAGATAAGGACTACGGGCAACGACTTCAGTGCAAAAGCGCGAATCCAGTAGGTTCGGATGTAGGGAGGGAAGAGGTCGGTTGGCGACAATGAGGTAAGGATAAAGCAAAACACCAGGAGGCACAAATCAAGACGGCTTCGTTGCCACGGGGCTGCAACATACCAGATAGCCACGCCCAACATGGAGATAATATAACTACTATTCTCCGCTCCCGTGCTGAATATATTTACAAATATCAGCAGTAGTGCCAAGCACATCAATTGGAACGAATGGGAGCGATATTGCTTGAAACGCAACCAAGGCAGAGCGCTATACAACAGGGCTGGGATAATCAGCCACAAATCGCTCCACGTAGATATCCACCAGTTGCTTGGGTCAGGCAATGCCTCACGCTCAAACACGACATAATAGCCGTTCAGTCCTGCAGTACAAGCATAGCCAATCTTACGCACCATGCCTAACAGACTGATATTCTGGAAATCGGAAAGCAGATTCTCTTGTCCCTTATCCGCAATGGCACAGGCCCAACTGACGTACTGGTCTAACACGTATGATGCTCCGAAGAATGGCATGGGTAACACAAACAGGAAAGCCATCCAGAAAACAGTCCATAGTACGAATTTCGGTTTATTTTTAGAAAAGAGAAAGAACACCATACCGACAATGCCATAGACCTTCACCAGCGTACCCAAAGCTATCCAAAAGGCTGCCCAACCATTCTGGCCACGATAGACGGCTCCAAATGTCAAAAGAATCATTGCCGCTGTAGCCACATTAAACTGAGACATGCCCAATGCATTTAAAAGTTCATGGGCGGTAAACCAAATCACAAAGACTTGTAGTGGACTACCCAGCGAACTCTTCTTGATGGCCCACCACAGAAACAAGGCCAGCGCCAAATGCCAGAAGAACACCCCTACCCAGATAGAGGGAATAACAGCAAAAGGAGCTATAATCATGCTGAAAATAGGACCATAGTGATGAAGGTCGCCATACTCCTCGGGGTAATGCAGGAAAAGGTCTTTCTGTTCTAAAGCATGCCAAAAGGAATACTTATAGATTAGAAAATTGTTGAAGTGGTGCATGTGCAGGGCTACCGAGATAACAACCATTGACAACCATAATGTCAACATTGTCGAGTTTCTCGACCAAAAGGGCTTCTGTAAAATACGGTGTATGCTCTGAAAAATGTTCGATGTAGTCATTTCTTCTTTTCACGCTTTAATTTTGACTTCTGCTATCCCGTTTGACGAATACCCACCGTAGTATGGTAAACTGGACAAGCATGGCTATCCCCATCACAACAATAGGTATCAGCAATTTGTGCATGCCTATCCATAGGAAGAGGCTAAACAATACCATGTGCAGTCCGAAGTTGACGGCATGACTGCCAGCAAAGCCCAGGAAATGTTTCCACGATGGCTGGGTCTGAAACGTATAATAATTAGTCAGGAAATAATTGCAAATGAAACTAATGACATATCCCGCTGCATAGGCTATGGCGGCTGCTGTGATAAAAAGCAAGAGATAGTAGATGCCATAATGAAGTGCTGACGACAACACTCCCACCACACCAAAGCGTAGGAACTGACGAATACGGACATCGTCTATATATTTCATGAATTTTAGCTGGTCGTGCATCATTTCGTGTGCAAAATTATAAAAAATACACTAAATTAGCCGCTAATTAACAAGTTTTTTGTACTTTTGCAGACAAATAATGAAAGTTTTCTATCAAACATGAAACTATCGATAGTATCACCCGTGTATCACGGAGAGAAAATGCTCGACGAATTGGTACTGCGTATACATGCAGCCATCAATCCGTTGACTCAAGACTACGACATTGTATTGGTCAACGACTGCTCACCCGACAACTCGTGGGCGAAGATTAGCGAAATCTGCGCTCGCGACAAGCAGGTGAAGGGCATCAACCTGAGTCGCAACTTTGGACAACCCTATGCTATTACCGCAGGACTGACGTATGCCAAAGGGGATTATGTTGCCGTCATCGACTGCGACCTGCAAAACAAGCCTGAGGACTTGCCTGCCATGTACCAGAAAGCACTAGAGGGATATGATGTGGTCAGTGCGCGCCGCGTGGTGCGCGAGGACACCTTCATGAAACGTATGTCATCATTGCTGTTCCATAAGGTGTACGATTTCCTCAGTGGTTTTAAGACTGACAAGGCTATAGCTGAATTCGGTATCTACAGTCAGAAAATCGTTAAGGTGTATTGTAGCATACCAGAGTATTCACGCTCATTTGTAGAACTGATACACACTTTAGGGTTTAAGAAAACTTCCATCGATGTACTGCACGACCACAGATTGGAAGGTGAAAGCTCGTACAATTTGGCCAGACTGCTAAAACTGTCATACAACAGCATTATCTCGAACAGCAACCGTCCACTCTATCTGGCTGTCACACTAGGACTCATCATGTCTATTGTCTCTTTCCTGATGGCTATCTATAACATCTTTGCCAAATTCTGGGGGCTGAACGAGGTTGAGGGTTATACGTCGACCATCTTCTCCATCTGGTTCGTAGGTGGTCTGCTGCTCTTCATGATGGGCATTTTAGGACTGTATATCGGTAAGATATTTGACCAAGTGAAAGGACGTCCTGTCTTCATCGTTAGCGAAACAATAAACATTTAAATCATTATGATACCATTCAATAAGCCATACTGCTCAGGCCGCGAATTAAGTTACATCAAAGAAGTATGCCATTCGACCACGATGTCGGGAAATGGAGAATTTACGAAATTGTGTCACGGTTTCTTTGAAAAACGTTACGGATTCAAAAAATGCTTGTTGTGTACCTCAGGGACTGACGCTCTTGAGATGTGCGCCATGCTCTGCGAACTGAAGCCTGGCGATGAAGTGATCGTACCCTCCTATACCTTTGTTTCATCAGCCTTAGCTTTCCTTCGCGAAGGAGCTCACGTCCGGTTTGCTGACAGCGGAGCAGTAAACCCCAACATCACCGCCGCAAACATAGAGCCACTGATTAACGAAAAGACGAAAGTCATCGTGGTGGTCCACTATGCCGGTGTGGCATGTGATATGGACAGCATCATGGAACTAGCAGCACAACACAACCTGCTGGTTGTCGAAGACGCAGCCCAAGCTGTCGACTCCTACTATAAGGGACGTCCGTTAGGAAGTATTGGACACATGGCAGCATTCTCCTTCCATGAGACTAAGAACATCAACTGTGGCGAAGGTGGCATGTTTGTGGCTAATGACGAACGCTTTATTCGCCGGGCAGAGATTATTTGGGAGAAAGGCACCAACCGTGCTGAGTTCTATCGCGGTATGGTGAACAAGTATGGTTGGTGTGACATGGGATCGTCGTTCCTCCCTTCTGAATTCAACGCTGCCTTTCTATGGGCACAGTTAGAACAATTAGAAGATATTCAAGGCCAGCGTCGTCATATCTGGGAGCGCTATGACAAGGCGTTAAGAGGAAATCTGCCGGAAAGCGTCAAGTTGCCCGATATTCCCGACTACGCCACAAACAATTACCACATGTACTACATGCTATGTCCCTCACTTGATGTCCGTACAAAGCTGATGAACTACCTGAAGAACAATGGTGTGCAGACCACTTTCCACTATCTGCCCTTGCACTCCAGCAAGTATTACGAGGACAAGCACGATGGGCGTGAACTTCCCAACTGTGACCGCTATGGCGAAACCTTGGTACGTCTGCCACTATACTATGAACTGACAGATGAAGACATTGACCGGATAACGAAACTAATTCTCAAGTTCTGGAATGCATGAAGAAAGTAGCTAATGCGCTGAAATGGTTCTTCAGCAACCCGACATGCGTCTTCTGTCTGGGTATGATTATCGTCCTGCTGGCAACTTCCTTGGAAGTGTTCAGAGGACGCAACACAAACTATTTCGACTACCAAGACTCTACGCGTATGTTCTGGGAAGGCCTCAGTCCATACAATCTTGAGTATGCGCAGGCTCATAGCATCTATTTCCTCTATTCTCCCGTATTCAGCGTTATCTTCGCACCCATTTTCTTCCTGCCCTGGTGGCTCGGTCCCTACGTTTGGAACATCGGTAATTACTGCTTATTTACACTTGCCATCAAGACACTACCTCAGCAACTCGACAAGTACAAACATTGGATATTCCTTTTCCTGCTTTCCGTCGTACTGCAGACCATCTTCTGCTACCAGCACAACATCATCGTAGCATACATCTATATCTTCGCATTTACCCTTTTGGAACGGGGCAAACCCTTTTGGGCTGTTCTGCTCATCATGTTGTCAGCGACAACAAAAGTATACGGAGCAGCAGAATTGGCTATCCTGCTTTGTTACCCAAAGGTATGGCGCAATATTGGCTTTGCGATATTATGCGGAGCTGCCTTTCTGCTTCTGCCTGCTATCAACACAGCCTTTGACAATGTCTTCGTGCTCTATCAAGAAATGTTCGACATGATAGCCAGCCACCACAGCGACTCCGATTTCATCGGTATACTCTTCGCCCGTGGGCTGAAGCCATTCCTACTCCCGAACTACCGAATCGTACAGGTAGGAGTCCTGGCTGGCTTGGGTATTCTTTTCCTCGCCCGTCACAAACGTTGGAGCGATTTCCGTTTCCGTGTCCAGGCTTTAGCCGTCCTTTCGGGCTACATGATATTGTTTAGCGACTGCCCGGAAACACACACTTACATCATTACACTGCCTTTCTATGCAATGGCTTTCTGGCTACAGCCTCAACGTACGTGGGTAGACTGGACCCTGTTCTGGTTGCTGGTTGTCAACTTCTGCATTCTGCCTACCGATGTTCTGTGTCCGGCCTGGCTACATGAGTATATCCATAAGACATTCTGGCTCGATGTATATACATTCTTCTTCTGCTGGCTACGCATCCTTTGGTGGGCCGTACGCCCTGAGGGCAGACTGAATCCCATCGTACAGAAAGTAGCCACTGTATGCCTGCTCCTCATATTGACCATTCATATTCAGGCTCAGGATAAGCGCGTCACCGTCCGCAATGTGTCATTCACCATGAAACATATCAAAGGGGGCACTTTTATGATGGGAGCACTCTCTGGAGACACATTAGCTGATGCTGATGAGGTTCGCCATAAAGTGACTATCAAGGACTATTATCTTGGTGAGACAGAGGTAACACAGGAACTTTGGGAGGCTGTTATGCCCAAGAATCGCTCGAAGCACAAAAACCCACAGTTCCCAGTAGAATATGTCACTTACGACATGTGTCAGGAGTTCATCACCCGGCTGAACAGCATGACAGGACTTAAGTTCCGACTTCCTACAGAGGCGGAATGGGAGTACGCAGCACGTGGCGGGCGAAAGTCGAAAGGCTACCTCTATGCCGGTAGCAATCATATAGAAGAAGTGGCTCACACGCTATCCAACAGGAAAGCCCATGAGCAATCGCCTGTAGCACAATATAAGCCCAACGAGTTAGGGCTATATGATATGACAGGTAACGTATGGGAATGGTGCGCAGACTGGTATCGTAAGTCACCCACCAGCAGGCCTTCTACCAACTTCCACGTTATCCGAGGTGGAGGACATGACTGTTATCCACGGTATTGCCGCTCTACCAACCGCTTCATGTACGACCAACGCCGCCGCCGCGACTTGGTAGGATTCCGCTTAGCCCTATAGAAAAAGCATTGCCTCAGTGCAACATACCAGAGATTCCAGTATATTTGTCAAACTCGTAGACCACGATATCCCACCATGAACCCTTATACATGTCGGGATAGAGATTTATTGTTTCCTGTAAGTTTGGTGAAGAAGCCTTACGAATGCGTTTCGTAAGTCTTCCCCTCAGACATTGTCGCTGATAGGGCGTGAGTTCCAAAATGTTAGCCATGCGTCGTTGACATTTAGCAATCTCACGGGACCCGAAACCCATTTGTTCTGCTTTGTTAGAGACCTTATTTAGATGTTTCCTATAGTTGTTTAGCTTGATGGGGACCTCTGCCACCTTGCCATCAGCGAAAAGCATGTCAAACCAAAAGCACCAATCACCACAATAACGATATTCCAAATAATCGCTTGTAACATGCGCGAGCGCAGATTTTCGGAATACTGTCATAGAGGCATTGTAAACGATATTTTTATAAATCATGCGACTACGGCAGAAAGTTCGAGAGTCGTAAATACCATTATTGTGATATTTCTTGGGTTCATCAATCGATATATCCAGACGATTGCCATTCTCATCAATATAATAGGAATAGGTGTATGCCAGGATAATCTCTTTGTCACCATCTAATCGCTTCACGCATTCCAGCAACAAATCCTTCTCTGCACGGTCATCACTTTCTGCAATCCAGATATATTCTCCCTGAGCAAGAGCAAATCCACGCTGCCACTGGGCAAATGTCGAACCACTATTCTTTTCATTGAAAATAATATGACTCACATGTGGGTTGTCACGATACGAGTTGAGGATGTCGCGGCTGTTGTCTGTAGAGCAATCATCAAGAAGTATCAATTCAAAGTCGGTATAACTTTGTGCCAGAATGCTATCTATGCGTTCACGAAGGAAAGGCGCATGATTGTAGTTAGGTACTATGACTGAAACCATCGTTATTGAATTAGTGAATCATTCCTAAAAATTTTGCGAGAGTACGCTTGACAAGTAGTCTTTTGTGCACCCATGCCAGGTCGGTTTGGCGTATCTTTTCAAGCTGTTCGTCTATAGTATAGTTCAAGCTATATGCTTTGACAAAGAACTTTGCTATATAGCGACTCCAATAATATTTGTAGTGCCAATAATGTCCTATCCACGACTTTGCCTCTACCATATTATCTTTGCATAGCTCGAAAAGGGCTACCGACAAGGAATACTGCTCAACGACGAAGGGTTCAGAATTATCGTCCAACATCCCATCACAGACCTCAAGTGCCAGGTCAGTCACCTTCTCAACCAGAGGTCCTGGTATAGCTACAACACCTGCATTCCACATATGATGCCTTGTAGTGATGGTAATGCCTCCGTACGTCCTGTCGTGGTAGGTCTGCCACATCTTCAGCGACTCGTCTTTCATATCGCCCGGACACCCCTCATCTTTGTGCATCAATCCCTGTCCGTTGGAAAGCCTTTCCTTAATTTCCGACAGAGGGCCGTAAAGATAAGTATCACCATCAAGATAAATCATAGCTTTCTCCGGGTCCTTTCTGGCTATCATCCGTAAGACCTCTATTTTAACCCTAAAGAAAAAGTTATGTTTCCCCTTCCAACGCTTGATATCATCCTGTGTAACGGGAATGGTAACGGTCTGTGGCAGATCAGCATACATGAGTGGAGTATCTGTCACTACATAAATCGTGTCGTCCTTGGTCATCTGTGCCAGGAAAGTACGGATGGAAAAGGCCACCTGCATGTTAATCACCATGGAGTTTCCTACGAAAAAATAAACAATGTTCATATTTTTTTAGTTTGCGTTAAATATTATACAACTCGTCTGAACCAATAATCAAAAAGATTGAAGTCTGAAAGTGCCAGCGATTCCTGAGCTATCTGATCCATCCTACAAAGAGGAACGTCACGATACATGGCAGCCACCAACGAATAGGTACTCGGAGGCCCGATGATGTAATCACATGCAGACAACATGAACAAGTCCTCTACAGCATTGCCGCCCAACAGACGGACTCGTATGCGACTATCATTCAGCATTTGTTGGAAAGTTGCAGCTGAAACCCCTGGGTCGTTGGTAGACAGACAGACATCAATGGTCTTGTCCGGGAAAAGTTGAGAGAATTGTCTGATGCGTTCAGCATAGACAGCATCATCATAGCAGTAAACACCATCTTTCCATACGGCATAGTCACCACGACGGATATGTACTCCAAGTCGCAGACCATCCCATTCCTCCATTTTCTCCTTTACCGGAATAGTATAGGTATCATCAATGGCAAAAAGGTCACATATCTCTTCCCGATACTTCAGGAAAAGGTCATACCAACGAGCATACCAACCACTTACCACAATATGACGATGACGCAACATCATACGTTCCAAGTCCTCACGATTACAGTCGTCATGCTTAAAGCTCGCTGTTGGAAGCAGACGCAACGCTGCTGCATACTTTGCCAAAAGATAAAGCGGGAAACTGGTCAATGGCGTATGACGTATCTTAAAAAAAGGATACTTATAGCTGAACCGCATGGAGATGACCTTCCGTCCATGCGCTCTGCCCCAAGCATAGACATGGGCATATTGCAACAAATTGTTACACATCTGACTCTTATCTCTGGCAAATATCATAGCTTCTATCGTTTATCTAAATCGTCATATAACTTTTGCAAATAGGCTTGAGCCTTCATCAACACAGAGTCGACATCAGTTCCCGTTTGGTGCTGTACCTGATTTAAAGTATTGTCGTAGATGACACTACTCTTTTCGGTCACCATACCCATCGCATCAGGGAAGGCGAAGAAAGCAAAATGAGGCGCACACGGGTCGAGGACATCCTTAGAGTATAGGAATTCGGAATGGTCAATACCTAACATACCCAAAAGAGTGGCAGCAATGTCTATCTGCGAACCCAAGGTGGAGCATGTTTCACGATGAACAGGACCACCTGTAATAATAAAAGGTACGTGATATCGCCATTGCAGATAATTATCGGCAAAGTCAGGATAAGCCCCAAGATGGTCTGGAACAATGGCTACAATGGTATTCTCCCAACAGGGCAGCCGTCGCAGCTCATCCAGGAAACGCCCCAAGCAATAGTCTGCATAGGAAAAGGCGTTGAGCGTGGCATCTTCCTTTATCTGATGATAGTCGGGTACATCGAATGGTTCATGGCTGCTTGCTGTCATGATGCTGCGGAAGAAAGGCTTGCCAGACTTGTCAGCTTTGATATCTGCCAGCATGCGGTCATAGACAGGACCGTCAGCGACGCCCCATTTTCCTGTCTGCAACTTCACGGGGAAGTCTGCATCCGATACCACCTGTTGGAACCCCGTTCCTATGAAATAGGAGCGCATATTACTGTAATTGATATCCCCGCCATAATAGAACACCGTATGATAGCCATTCTTTGCTAACGTTCCTGCGATAGAGGGTAATGAAGTGCTCTTACGAGGCATATCCATCACACTCATTGTGGGCTGGGCAGGCAGACCGCTATGGATGGATACCAGAGCACGGTCGGTACGAAAACTATTGGCATAGAAATTAGAGAAGTAGAGTCCCTCACCCGAGAGTTTCAAGAGGTTGGGGGTCACTCCCTTGACACGCATCACCGTATCAGAAAAGCTCTCCAAAACAATCAGAATGACATTGGGCTGGACAGAGGTCAAGGGTGTAGACTTACGCAAGGAGGTATAGGTCAGTTTACTGAACAATGCCGTTGCTTCGTCATCAGCCATAAAACGATACCTGTTGCCAATGTCCTCCTGATGGATGACCGCCTCCACAAAACTGAAAATGGGGTTGACGGCAGCATGATTCAGCTGGATATGCTCTGAGAAATAGACACTACCCGTATGGTTTGTTCCAGTCCCTACTCCACCACGTATCGGTAGAATCAACAAGGCATCGAGCAGCAACAGGACAACAGAATAGACAACTGCCCGACTTTTATTCTGCTGCGCCGTTAATTTCGAATAAAAGCGTTTGGCAGTCAGATAGATTACAGCAGCCAGCGACATGATACCAACCAATGCGACGACAATCTGCCACCACTCCATGCTGGCCATCGCATCAGCTGGTGATGTACGTATATACAACCAGGGGGTGTTGTCTAAAGGAAATCTCCAATAGCCATAAAGCCCGAGGTTAGAGACGTATGCCAAAGCAGCCAAGAAGCCCGTCAGCGCAAAATAGCCTTGCCACAGCCAACGTATCAGACGCATGCGACTCCAAAGCGTAACGATGAGCAGGAGCCCGGGTAACAACGTCAGATAACCTGCCACCGCCGCATCGAGACGCAAACCATACCAAAGCACCAACAATCGGTCAGCAAGAAGGCTTTCTCCAAACAAGGAGTGATACAACAGCAAGAAGGCTATCTTGCTGACTATACCAACAAGTGTCCAGAGTAGAAAGACTTCAAGAAAGTATCGTATTTGCTTCATCAACTCTTAGGCTTGATTCCACCATGTGTTCTATTCAGCCACTCCTCTTTGGTGCGTTTCCATCGACGGTGGCTCCATAGCCAATAGGAAGGTGCACGCTTGATGGTATGTTCTAACATCTTAGCATACTGTTCTGTCAACCAGAACTGCTCCTTGCTCTTTGGATCCGTAGTAATACGCTTGTACTCAGCAACATAATAGCCACGCCTAATGCGACGCACATCAAGATAATAGACGTCCATATCGAGCTTCTGCATGATGCGCTCTGCTCCTGTAAACCACGGTGTTTCGTGATGCAGGAAGTCCGACCAATAGTAAATATTATCCCAATAGGGAGCTTGGTCTGCAATAAAGCCCACCAATACAGGCCTACCCTCACTACGAAGCCTTAAGATGTCCTTTACTGAATGGTTAACCTCTATGTTCACCCCTCCAAAGCGTCGTCGGGTATAAAGAATCAACTCGTCTGTGACATAGTTTTCCAGCTGATGATACAATTGCGTACACAAACACAACTTAGGGTCAATCCACAATGGCATGCTACTAATCCACTCCCAGTTACCGTAATGTCCCAGAAAGACACCACAGGAACGACCTTTCCTGAACGATTCCTCCAGCAGTTCCACACCCTTAAATCGCATACGGCGCTTCATGTTCCACTTACTGATAGAGAAGAACTTTACGCTTTCAAAAAGCAGGTCACAAAAGTGGGTATAGAAGCGACGTTCTATCATCCAACGCTTGCGGGGTGAGAGATGTGGAAAAGAACTCTTGAGATTGTCATGCACTACCTTCCGACGATAACGCACCACATGATACAAAATGACAGAAACAATAAAAGAAACAGCATGCAAGAACCACATGGGCAACAGAGAAACTACATACCACACAGCAAAAAGGATGTAGTATGCCATTCTCTTCAATGTCCTATATCGTTCCTTATTATATCCCATTCTACTTAGCCTTTTGATATTTTTTGCTTAGTCCCAAGAACCGGCGTATCTTCTCCCAAGGAGACAGATGCCAACTATGGGCACACATGTGAATAGCATAACTGCGAGGTGTCACCTCATGCTTATTACCAGCAAAGACTGCTGAAGGATAGATGTGAACACCCCCATCTAATTGCTGGTCCATATCCTTATAGATAAATCCAAACTCCTCAGCCACGCGAGCATAGATATATGGAGAAAGGAGGTCGGTACGTAGCGAACCGTCTTCCTTGACAAAGTGTTTGTCCTGATACCAGTCGAGCACCCGTTTGACGAAAGGATTTCCTGCCTCTGCTCCCATTACTGCCGCCTGAATCTGGATACCTTCAATGAAAGAATCGTCAATACGATGCCCACTATTATCCAGATGAGCCTGAGTTCCGCATTTCTCTATCTGTATCGGATGATACTCCATACTGGAGAAGAAGCCATTATCCAGAAAATCGTCAAACGACTTGAGCAGAACAACATCCGTATCAAGATAGATACCCCCCTCTGTATAAAGAGCATACATTCGGATATAGTCAGCAGCAAAGGCCCACTTACGTGCTCCGTAGGCCTCCTTCACATAAGGTACACTATTGACATCGAAATTCTTCGTGCTCCATCGTTTTATCTCATACTCCGGATGGGTCTTCTGCCACGTATCCATATATTTCCGTGTCTTTTTCGGGAACGGATCGTCACTTAGCCAACAGTAATGTATCTTCTTTGGAATCATCTTGGTGAAGTTAATATTGTCGCTGGGTAATTAATACTTATCGAAACCAATAAAGCAGCAGTTTGTAGTTTTTCTGAAACAGCCAACTGAGTTTCCTCATGCGTTTCCTATTTGCTGACAGCGATGTGGCAAAAGCTCCTGTCGCCGTTCCTTGTGTCGCTATTGTTGGGTGACACCAAAGATAGTCGATGACCTTCTCCTCTATCAACTGGTAATGAAACAAATCGATGGCACGGTCGCATTTTTTGGCCTGCAACCGTTCGAGAACTGCCTTTGCTCCATTCCTGTTGATAAAATAGGCTCCCGACAGGCGGTCGCGACTGCCAGGATACAGCATGCGCCCCTTCTCACGCTGACTGCGTGGAACAAACCATAACGGACTGTCTTCGTAGGAGATGATGATTTTCTGATGCTGATAATTCTTCAGATACTCCTCTATACTCTGGTTGAAAAGGTTCTTGAAATTCTTGTCTAAGATGATGTCATCCTCTAATACCAAAGCACCGTCAAGATTGTCAGAAACGATGCGCTCATAAGCAAGGAAATGGGATATGGTGCAAAGCGAGCGAGGCACTTTACGCAGCATCTCCTCCTGACCATTCTGAAGATACGCTTCCAGATATTTTCTTATCTGTACCTCATCATCGCCTTCGTTAACATACTCATATTCCAAGCCAATATGGTGCAGCATGTTATCTATGTGTTCTCCGCGTTCCGTCAGGCGGGTAGGATGTATAACGAATGTCTTCATAGGCGCAAAGGTACAAAAAATATTTGTAACTCTTTGATTTTTCTTACTTAATTTGTACCTTTGCACACAAAATAGCGAAAGTCATGGACAAAAGAAGTATTTATTACCTACTTCATAGCGGAAAGAACAGCAATATCAGATATTACCTCAGCAGCTACCTGCGAGAATATACTCCGAAATTCTTCTCCCAAGTACAATTGAAGCATCTGCTGGAACAAATAGAGAAACGTCCTGACAAAGACCATATCTACCAACGCGTCGACTATTATTGCAAACTGACGACAGAGAGCCCTATCGACCAAAAATTATGGCAGTCGGAGGCTGTCAAAGTGAAAGACCAGCCTATGACAGGCCAGTCTTCCTACTATCATGATTCTATGGAGATTGCCCGATATTTCAGCGGCGATTCTTATTGGGTTCTCGTTCCTGGCGATACCATTCATGTACCCGCTGTGCCGTCTATCGTCAAAAGTCGTCCTCTTGTAGAAGACAACATCAACTCTGTAGTACTTAAACTTGACAAGAATCGCCATTTCCTTTTTGTTAAAGACCAAAAGCCTTGGAACAAGAAGCGCGACATAGCTATCTTTCGTGGCGACTTGGGATTTTACAAGCCCAATCGAGACCTGTTCATGAATCGCTGGGTTGGCCATCCGATGGTTGACGCAGCCTCTACCAACCGCTCTGATGAGCACCCCGAATGGCAAGGCCAGAAACTCACCATTGGCGAACATCTTGACTATAAGTTCATCATGTCGCTCGAAGGCAATGACGTAGCTTCGAACCTGAAATGGGTCATGTCGTCAAACTCGATTGCCGTCACTCCCAAACTCAGACGTGAAACTTGGTTTATGGAAGGGAAACTTATCCCCAACCACCACTACATAGAGGTTCGCGACGACTTCGCTGACCTTGAAGAACGACTTTGCTACTACATCGCCCATCCCGATGAGGCAGAGGCTATCATACAACATGCCCACGAGTGGGTGAGCCAGTTTCAGGACAAGAAGCGCGAGAAACTTATCTCACTCATGGTGCTCGATAAATACTTCCGGCTGACAGGACAAGACTAATACTTTAAGAAAAGCACTAATAGTAACAGAATAAACAACAAGGCAGACAAACCAGCAAAGAAATTGGTTAACATACGATACTTCTTGAGTTTGCCGCTAACCGTTCTTTTCTGCAGTCTGTCATGCAAAGCTGATGGCGACGATTCCAAAAGCACAGAAATATCCTTTGCATCTCTTCTCCTTAAGTGACGAAGATTGATGATGCCATCCTTTGAAGCCTTACGAAAGAACTCACAGCTCTTTTGTAAAAACTCCATTTTTATCGCTTCATCTGAAACGCGCCTATAGTTCCAAAGCATCACATGGTAGCATATCTGTACAAAAAGAGAACGCTTGGAGAACACGTCATGCAGTCTTTCATCTTCACATATCCACCTTCGCATTTCTTCCCACTCGTCAATAATACAATTTGCTTTGCTGGAAGACATCACCGAAGAACCCGGATTAACACGATAATGATGCAACGGTCTGTCAATCATCATAAAACGTCGCGACTTTGAGTAAGTCTTGAAAGCAAAAGAGGTATCTTGATAACTGGCACCTGGGGTTGGAAGGAACCTCACCTTCCGTCCCTCTTCCAACAAGTCCCTACGATAGAGCGATGCCCAAATGGCAGACTGCTGCAAGAACACGCCCTCATGCTCCAACGGGAAAAGGACGACATTTTTCAACACCAAGTCTTGGGCATTAACAGCTTCCGTTCCCGTAGGACCCTCGTACCAACAACAGCGAGACATATCCAAATCGTTGTCAATGGCTGTTTTAAGCAGTGTCTCGAACATATCTGGTTCAATCCAGTCGTCTGACTCGATAATACCGATATATTCACCTGTACACATTTCCAATCCCTTATTCATCGAATCACCATATCCGCTGTTGGGTTTATGAATCACCTTAAAACGACTGTCAGCAGCAACAAATTCATCAATAATCGACCCTGTTTTATCCTTGCTTCCATCGTCAATACAGATGACCTCCAAGTTAGTGTAGGTCTGATTCTTAATGCTATTCAGGCATTCACGGACATACTGCTCTACATTACAGCAAGGTACTAAGATTGATATCTTCACCATACAAACAAAATATTATGAATTAATCGGATTAGACAGTTTTTCGTAAACAGCAGCTCTCTTCTGCAAGAGAGTTTCCTCGTCAAGGAATCCTGTTCCCATTTGCTGAGCGTCAACAGCGTAAGCCTCCTGCATCTTTTCGTCATTCATCATCTGAACAATAGCCTCAGCAAATGTTTCAGCTGTATCTCCTATTAAACAGTTCTTTCCATGAATCATTGGAAGGCCCTCGCAACCTTTTGAGGTTGTAACCAATGGAGAGCAAGCAGAGACAGAATCGAGTATTTTCATGCGCATTCCGCTACCTATCCTAATTGGTACAACGGAAATCTTACCATTGATAAACTCCTGAAGGTCATCAACAAAGCCGGCAAACCTAACCTCGGCATCATTGACATTCAAGCGTTTTATCGCCTTACGGTCCCAGTTTCCGACAATATTCAAGCGGGGAACGCTTTGACATAAACGTCTCAAAACAGGCAATACCTCCCCCACATACCATTCCACAGCATCAGCATTAGGGAAATGGGCATTGCTTCCTACAAACACCAACTCTTTTGCTGGTGTAAACGACAAATGGTGCATACCGACACTATTCGTGATGGCAGGAGAAACACATATCTTATTGGCGGGTATATACTGACTCAGTATCTCCTTGTCAACCTCTGTCAGCGTGACGACAATATCGTAAAGATGAAGGGCAGCTATCTCACATGCTTTCTGCTGCTCATACAAAATGGTGTCTGTTGGCAACTTTTCCTTAAACAGCGACATCTCTGTCTGATTACGCACAAAACGCAGTTCGTGATGAACGAACACCTTTTTCAAGTCACTTGGCAACAAATACACCAAATTCAGATACTCATAAAACTCTATCTGAACAGCATCAAATCCTTTCCTTGACACTTCGTAGACATAATCACAATAGGACAAATCTATATCAGTAGCGTCATTAAACAACATAGAATGCGACTTCACGAAATCCACCTTACGGATTATTCTTCGCATCTTCCTACGTAGCGAACGGGAAAGTGAATCATACCATCCGTATAATAATCTGTCACGACTTGACAATGCGGCCTGAACACCTTTCACCTGCCCCTTTACGCTCTGCTCGTCAAAGACGTAAAACGTCACGTTGTCCCATCTCTTCTTCAATTCCTCCACAGCATCTTGACCATGATGGCCATTCACCCTCAGCAACAGCGATAACTGGTGATGATGACGGATATAATCAGCCATCATAAAGAATGCCTGGTTTCCTCCCGAATTCAAAGGCCAAGGAATATAAGGTGTAATATACAATAGTTTCATGTCCTACAACACTACTTGTTTCACATTCATTTTTTTATATTCGCGACAAAGATACGAAAAAAAAGCAACAACTGGGCAAAAAAACAAGGAAAAGGTGGTTATTACGTTTTTTTTTTGTAATTTCGCAGCAGAATCGTTATTCACGATAAACTCGTCATTGATTAAACTCATAGAAGAAAGACTATGAATACAAATGAAGAAATCAGAAATGGCTATATTGTCACTTCACAGATTAAAAAGCTTTGGGCAGTACAATTAGAATTGGTGAAGAAGGTATTGGAGGTGTGCAAGAAACACAACCTCAATATATGGGCTGATTCCGGCACATTAATTGGAACGATTCGAGAGCACGGCTTTATACCTTGGGATGACGATATTGACTTGGGAATGCTAAGACCCGATTACGATAAACTCCTAAAAATCGCAGACGAGGAATTTAAGAGTCCTTATATTTTTCAGAGTGCCTACCATGAAATTGATTACCCACGTGGGCACGCCCAAGTCAGAATGGAAAATACAACTGCCATATTAGCATCCGACATTGACAGCCCTTTCCATCTTGGCATCTTTATTGACATCTTTGTCTATGACGCAATTCCAAATGACTGTGGTGAATTTAACAAACTACGTCAACAAGCAAATTCCCAACTCAACCAATTACGTCTTGACTGTAAATGTGACAAGGGTAGAAACAACATCAACCGCGAGAAAGTCATCAAGAGCAGTAGACATCAGACTTTCTGCCAAGCTTTTTCTGATTATGAGAACCTATTTCGCGCTTATCCTATTCAAAGAAGCTCGCGCTTAGGTACTATTGCGTTCATTTTTGATGATAATTGTCATTACGACATCAGACCAGAACATTATTCCGACACCCTTCTTCTTCCTTTTGAAGATATCATGATGCCAGTACCTGTTGGTTATGACGCCATATTGAGAACTGTATTTGGTGATTACATGAAACCTGTACAAGCTCCTGCTACCCACGGTGGATTCGTGATAATTGACACAGAGCATAATTACACAGAATATATTACTCCATTGAGGAAATTATACTATAGGACAAAGCGCATCAACCAATGGAAACATATTGCAGACAAAATACTGTATTATGCAACGTTTGGACACCGCAAGCTGGTTAAACGCCCCATTGATATAGCCAAAATCGCCCAGCAAGTCCAAATAAAGTAGTGGCAAAGCTCTAAAAGACTTGTAAGTCAACTCCGCGGTAGAAGTCGCTAATAGTCTCAACTATCGCCCTGGAGATGTCATCGTCAAGATAGAAAGACTTCTTTGACTGTTGTATGCTCTTAACAAACGATACCAACTCATACCTGATGCCTTCACCATCCAACTGATAGAAGTAGCGTCTATTGTCTGCAGTATTCTCGTATCTGATTTCAAAATAATCGGTCTTCCACCAAGGAGCAGGCACATAGATATATCCCTTTGTTCCGGAGATGACGAGTTCACCCTCAGATTTCACACCTTGTCCCACTTTCAGCGATGCCACAGCATGAGGATAGACAAAAGCGATTTTTGTAAAAAGGTCAAAATGAGGAATGGATTGGTCCAAATGGCTGACGATATTCTTTTGGACATAATTGTAACCAAGAAGCTGGAAAATGGGCAACAGTGCTGTGGGTCCCCAGGCACATATACTGTTCCAAGTATTTAGGAGTCCGCGATTTCTGTTCATCTCAAAATTCTCCATACTCGTACAAACAGCATCCACAGAGATAATCTTACCAATTTTTCCACTCTTAGCCAGTAGAAGCAGACGATAATAAGCCGTTGAGTAGGCGGTCTTCAGCGAATCCATCAGTACACAATGTCTTTGGCGGGCCAATTCCTGCAATTCATCCCACTGCTCTACATGGAGAGTGATTGGTGATTCGCACAACACGTGTTTACCTTGTTGAAGTGCTAGTTTGATTTGCTCATAATGTAAAGACGGATGACTTATAATATATACGGCGTCACTGACGGAAAGCAATTCTTGCAGGTCATTCGTTTTGCAGGGGAGTGTCTTTACCTCTTTTGAAAGATAGAATTCATCAGCAGAGCAGACTCCGCTAATACTAATGCCATTGACAAAATGACTCTCACGCTCGAATTTGTTCAGAATAGGAGATTCACCTACCAGTCCTAAACGCAACTCGCGTCTTTGGGAACGAAGGTTGCTGCTTGAGACACCTTGTGTTCGTTCCAAATAAACTACTTCACAATAGTCTTTTAGATAATCAAACTTACCTTCCCAATCAGACCCGATAGCAAAGATGTCAATGTCAAAGCGTTTGATGTCATCAATCTTTTGGCCCTCATACTCTTCTATTATTATTTCATCGGCCAAACCAGTTCCCTTCACTGCTTCAATACGCTCCATCAGCGTCTGCTGAACATTAATCTTTCCTCTGTCATGATCAAATGTATCAGCTGTCACACCAACTACCAAATAATCTCCTAGAGCCTTTGCCCTTTCCAATAATTTGACATGCCCATAGTGCAACAAATCGTATGTGCCATAAGTTATGACCTTTTTCATATCAGAATGCCCTCATCTTTCAGATAATGTTTCTTTTCTTCAAATCGTTCAATGCGTCCACCAAAACAGTATTATCACTCTTGGTCAATGCTCCGATATGTCCCACCCGAAACACCTTATCCTTCATCTCGCCACCATTGGGACAAACCCATATATTGTATTCATCCTTCAGAATAGTAAAGATGTCATAAGCTGATGCTGTTGTGGGATGAATAGAAGTGACTGCATTGGAAGGCGATTGGGAAAGCAATTCAAAAGGAAGTTTTTTGATACGTTCACGAAAATCGGCAGCTAAAGCAGAAATACGTGCTATCTCAGCTTCTGCTCCACCATCAGCTATGATCTCTGTCAGTCTTTGATGTATCTGCCGCAATATTCCTACAGCGGGGGTAAAAGGAGTTTGGCCACGTTCTCCATTGAGTAGGGCTTCCTTCAAATCCAGATACATACACTTTGTCTTGTTGGCATTTACACGCTCCTGCGCTCTTTTAGATAACACAAGCAATGAAATTCCCGGTGGACAGGCCAAAGCCTTCTGAGAACCTGTAATCATCACATCAGCATTACATTCTCCCATATTAAAGGAGTCGGCAAGGAAGGCACTAATAGCATCAACTATCAGAAACAAATGGTTGCGTTGACAGAATTCACTAATGAGGTCGATATTATAAAGAACGCCTGTTGAGGTTTCATGAAGATTAACAACGAACGCCGTGTAGCCTTGATTGTCAAAGGGTATCAGCATTTCTTTAGTAATATCACATCCCATCTCAGGCTTAATCTGAGTAAAAGGAATCTCGTGAATGGCACAAAGATCCGCAAACCGTTGGCCAAAACTACCACCATTCACCACCAATGCCTTATCCTTCGATGTTAGCGTGTTCATAATAGCGGCTTCCATACCACCTGTACCAGAAGCTGTCAAGAACACTGCTCGAGCATCATTTTTGGCATGAGCCAGACGTTTTACCATCTGTTCGTTTTCCAACATCAACTCAGAAAACTCTTGAGTTCTGAAATAAGGAACCTGTTCTTGGCCTATAGCACGGACGGTCTCATTGGACATTACTGGTCCTACTGTAAAATTAAGCATGCCGATAGTGTTTAGTAACTGTTATAGTGAATCTCGTTGCAAAGTTACAAGAATAATCCGAGATGTCAAAGAAAACATATCCATTATTTGGGGAATTGCAGAAAAATACGTATTTAAAGACCATTGGATTGACAAAACGGTTCTACAGGATTTAGTGTGAGTTAACTTAACGAATTTAACACAAGGTA
>ERZ842401.3127-NODE-3127-length-20981-cov-4.493740_pt1 | contig 20981 bp, 35 predicted proteins | sample MGYA00521270_ERZ842401 | MGnify/ENA primary metagenome ERZ842401 (study PRJEB31892, sample SAMEA3878208) | bioreactor metagenome | biome: Moose rumen | place: Sweden | collected 2011-10 | study: EMG produced TPA metagenomics assembly of the PRJEB12797 data set...
ACGCGGAGGCGGAGGCCATCCACCGGGCGTGCGAGGCCCTGGGGGACTGGCGGCTGGAGGGGTGCACCCTCTACGTGACCCTGGAGCCCTGCCCCATGTGCACCGGGGCCGCCCTGAACGCCCACGTGGAGCGCATCGTTTACGGGGCGGAGGACGCCCGGGCCGGCTGCTGCGGCTCCGCGGCGGACCTGCTGGGATTGCCCTATGCCCACCGGCCCGACGTGTACCGGGGCTTTCTGGAGGAGGAATGCCGGGCCCTGCTGCAGGAGTTTTTCCGGGGACTGCGTCGATAAGCGCCAAAAAGGAAGAGAGCTGCCGAAAGGGCGGCTCTTTTTTTGCGGAATGGGCAAGAAACCTGCCGGGACCCCTTGCAACAGGGGAGAGACCGTGGTAGAATAGTTGAAAAGGCAACTATCGGGAGGGAGAACGGTGCATTTCGTCAATGTGCAGCGGGTGTGCAAGGGCATGGAGATCGGGGAGATGCCCCCGGAGAAGGAGATCGTCAAGAGCGCGCTGAGCGTGGCCTGGCCCTCGGTGCTGGAGAGCTTCTTCGTGTGCCTGGCGGGGATGATCGACACCATCATGGTGGCGACCTTGGGCTCCCACGCCATCGCCGCGGTGGGGCTGACCCAGCAGCCCAAGTTTCTGGGGCTGGCCATCTTCCTCTCCATGAACGTGGCTGTGTCGGCCATCGTGGCTCGGCGAAAGGGCGCCGGGGACCGGGAGAGCGCCAACAAGCTGCTGCGGACCCTGCTCATCATCACAGTGCTGGTCACCGCGCTGATCAGCGCCGTGTTCGTGATCTTCGCCGACCCCATCGTGCACTTTGTGGGCTCCCAGCCGGACACCCACGAGGAGGCGGTGCAGTACCTGCAGATCGTCATGGGCGGGCTCATTTTCTCCACCATCTCGCTGGTGATCAACGCCGCCCAGCGGGGGGCGGGGAACACCCGCATCGCCATGATCACCAACGTCATCTCCAACGTGGTGAACGTGATCTTCAACTACCTGCTCATCGGGGGGAACTTCGGCTTCCCGGCCATGGGGGTGCGGGGCGCCGCCCTGGCCACGGTGCTGGGCACGGTGGTGGCTTGCGGGCTGAGCATTGCCTCGGTGCTGCACAAGAATGGATTCATCTACTTGGGGGCCGTGAAGGGCTGGCTGGCGGACAGGGCCAGCATGAAGGCCCTGGTGAACGTGGGCAGCAGCGCCTTCGTGGAGCAGATCTGCCTGCGGGTGGGCTTCCTGCTCTTTGCCATGACGGTGGCCAACCTGGGCACCACGGAGCTGGCGGCCCACCAGATCGGCATGAACTTCATGAGCATCTCCTTCTCCATCGGGGACGGCTTCTCCGTGGCGTCGGTGACGCTTATCGGCCAGAGCCTGGGGAAGAAGCGGCCGGACCTGGCCAAGGTGTACGGCAACGTGTGCCAGAAGCTGGGGCTGCTGTTCGCCCTGGTGGTGAGCACCGTCTATTTCATCTTCGGCAAGGATATGTTTACCCTGTACAGCGATGACCCGGTGATCCTGGACTACGGCGCCATGATCATGCGCATCCTGAGCGTCATGCTGTTCTTCCAGATCGAGCAGGTGGTGCTGCTGGGCGGCCTGCGGGGCGCGGGAGATACCAAGTACACCGCCATGGTCTCTCTCATCAGCGTGACGATGGTGCGGCCCGGGGCCAGCTGGCTGCTGTGCTACCCCCTGGGGCTGGGGCTGCTGGGGGCCTGGCTGGGCACCGCCCTGGACCAGGTGGTGCGCTTCCTGCTGAGCTTTATCCGCTTCCGCAAGGGCAAGTGGACCCAGCTGAAGCTGTAAGACCGGGCAAAAGATCCCCCTTCCGGGCGCGGGAGGGGGATCATTTCATGCCGGAAGGATTTGACAGGGGAGGGTCTGCTTGCTAGAATAGGAGCCAAGGAGAAAAAGGAGGGAGAGCGGATGATTGCGATCCTGGTGAGCGTGCTGGTGGCGGCCCTGGGGCTGGCGCTGGCTCTGCGGTGCCTGGAGGGCTGGGGCCTGCGGGTGAAGCTCCCCTGGGCCAAGGAGGGAGAGCCTGCCCGGCGGCTGCCGCCGGAGGCGGGGATCTTCCTGCTGGCGGTTGGGACCCGGGCGGTCCTCCTTCTGGCGGGGGTGGCGGCCGTGATGCTCCGCGCCCAGGGGGAGATGAGCCTTCACGCCGCGGTGGAGCGGCTGGTCCAGTGGGACGGGCGGCACTACCTGAACCTGATCGAGCAGGGATACGGCGGCTATGTGGAGGACGGCCAGCATCTGTTTCTGGTGTTCTTCCCGGGGTACGTGTGGCTGACGAGGGCCTTCCGCCTGATCATCCCCAGCACCTTGGCAGCGGCCATGACCTGCTCCACCCTGTGCTTCGGTGGCGGGTGCGTGTACCTCTACAAGCTGGGGAAGGATCTTTCCGGAGAGGGCGTGGGCCGGGGCGCAGTAGTGCTGCTGGCGGCGTTTCCCTTCTCCTTCTTCGCCGGGCTGCCCATGACGGAGGGGCTCTTCCTGCTGACCACCGCCGGGGCCTGCTGGGCGCTGCACAAGGGGAAGTGGCTGCAGTTTGCCCTGTGGGGCGCGGCGGCGGCTTTGACCCGAATGACCGGGGTGCTGGTGATCCTGCCGGCGCTCATTGCCCTGGTGGAGGGGGAGAAGCCCTTCGCCCGCCGGCCGGGCTGGTGGAAGGGCGTCCTGCGGCGACTGCCGGCGGTGGCGGCGCCCCTGCTGGGAACGGCGGGGTCCCTGCTGCTGAACGCTGTGGTGGACGGGGACCCCTTCGCCTTTGTGAAGCACCAGGAGCACTGGTACCAGGGCTCCATGTGGATCGGGAACGTGGTGGAGTACCTGGCCGGGTACCTGGGGGGCAACCTCCACACCGCCAACGGCTGGGCCATCTGGCTGCCGGAGCTGGCGCTGTTCCCCCTGGCGGCGGCCCTGCTGGTGCTGGCGGCCCGCAGGAAGGAGTTCCCCAACAGCCTGCTGGTATACGGCTTTGCCTACCTGGTCCTGAATTACTCCCTGTCCTGGCTGCTCAGCGCCGGGCGGTATCTGTCCTGCGGGGTGCCGTTCTTCCTCATGGCCGCCCTGCTGACGGAAAAGCGGCCGGTGGTGCGGGGCTTCCTGGTGATCTCGGAGGCGGTGCTGCTGGGAGTATATCTGACAGGCTTCGTGCACGGAGCACAGATCATGTAGAACAAGAGAGGAGAAGAGAAGGATGGAATACACATCGGCACAGGCAAACAAGCTTTTGAAGAAGCTCCAGGAGGAGCGGGAGGACGTGCTGAGCGCGCAGCAGCGGAGGATGACCTTCATCGCCGCCACCAGCGAGGACCTGGAGGCCGCCCGGCCGGACTACGACTACGCCGGGACCCAGGCCAGGCTGGGGGAGCTGGAGGAGAAGATCCGCCGGGTGAAGCACGCCATCAACACCTTCAACCTGACCCATGAGGTGGAGGGCTTCGGCATGACGGTGGATCAGATGCTCATTTATCTGCCCCAGCTCACGGAACGCAAGCAGCGGCTGGGGACCATGGCCAACGCCCTGGAGAAGAATCGGCTCATGGATACCGGACGCAGCGGGATCATCGAGTACGAGTACGCCAACTACGACGTGGCCCAGGCCCAGGCCGACTACGAGGCGGCGGGGGAGGAGCTCTCCCGGGCGCAGCTGGCCCTGGACAAGCTGAACACCACCCAGGTCATGGAGATCGACGTGTGACTCCTTTCCGTCGCCGCCCGGGTCCCCCCTTTTTCTTTGGCAGGTCTATGGTCCAAGGCGAGGGTTATTCCTTGTGTTATGGGTCGTCGAAAAAGTCGAAGGTCTCCCCACAATGAGTATGACCGCGGGCGGCGAGAAAACTTCGCCGGGGGAAGTACGGTTCTAAGCCGGCACCTGATAGAAAAAGCCGCCCTTCGGGGCGGCTTTTTGACAAATATGAAGAGGGGCTCCCAGAAGAAAATATTATATGTACAATAAACGGAAAGAGCACCGATGAACTCCTGGACCAGAGGCGAGAAGTGCCAAAGGTGGAGCCCAACGATGCTCTTTTCGGTGATAGGTTATCAGTTTTTTCCGGAAAAAGCAATACTAACAAGGAAAGAATACTTCTCAAAGGCAAGAGTGGTCCACACTTAGTCCACATTTTTTGCATGAGTGGCGAGACTTGACCAGGGGACGGCTTCGCCGTCCCTGCTGGCTCGGCCACCCCGGGCTGCGCCCATGGTACCGGCCTCGCCGCTCCTCGCTGAAAACATGCCCCCGGCATGTTTTCTTCACGCTCGGACTCTCTCGAGTTCAAGTCTCGCGATCAAGAAAAAATCAGGGGACGACCAAAAGGCCGCTCCCTGATTTTGGTCCGAGTGGCGAGACTTGAACTCGAAAAGAATCCAGTGATAGAGCCATTTCTCCGAGTTAGTCTAACATTAGTCTAACAATTCACCGAGAAAGCAGGGCGTTCAGCCGATCTGCTGCGGTCTGAATCATCTGGGGTTTTAGAGCCATGTACACTTCGTGGATCATCTTCATGTTGGCGTGACCGACGAGCTGCACGGCAACCTCCTCCGGTACCTCAGCCATGCACAGCATGCAGACGAACTCATGCCGGAACTGGTGAGCGCAGACGTCGGCGGCCCAGTCGGTGTATCGCACGGTGGTGGTGACGCCGTTCCTGGTCCTCTGTTTGGTGCGGATCACCGGGTGGGCTTGGCCATGCTTTCTCCAGAATGCTGTCCACCGGCGATTATACTGGGAGGCGGTGAGGGGTTTGTCTGTCCCGCTGAGAATGTAGGTGTCTTTCGGCATGAAGCGAAACGGATCCAAGGCTTCCTCCAGCATCCTCAGCAGTGGGACCTGCCGATAGCCGGCGTCGGTCTTGGTGCCTTTGATGTGGGGGATATTGTTGATATGCTCCACAGCCTTCTGGATGTGGATGACCTTTTTCTCAAAGTCTATGTCTTTGACCTGTATGGCGCAGGCTTCGCCCCGGCGCTCCCCAGTGCACAGGAATACCACTGCCGGCAGTGCGTCCGGATCCCGGTAGTGCTCCTTTACGATCTGGACCTGGTCCTCAGTGGGCGGCTGCCGTTTCCCTTTCTTGAGCCCCCTGGGCATGGTGGCCAGCTTGGCGGTGTTCACCTTGTTCACTCCCTCCTTGCTTTCCACCCAGATCTGAAAGATGGAGTTGACCACGGTTTTGTGATTGGAGATGGTGGTATGGGCCTGGCTGGGCACAGAGCGCAGGAAGTCCAGGATCATGTACGGCTGAATCTCTCTCATGCGCTTGCCCTGGAAAAAGGCTCTGGCACGGCGTATGGCAGGGAGATAGGCTTTCTGGGTGCCCTGCTTCATCCCCAGGACGATCTCTTCATATTCGTCTGCCAGGGCCTCGAAGAGGGGGCCTTTATCCCTGGCCGCCTCATCCTCTTCTGTTTCATCCAAAGCTGCGTAGTATTTCCGCCAGACCTCCTCCGGGTTTTTGGAGGAGAACGAACGCAGCTTTCCATTGATCCGGGCGACCTTCTCATAAGTTCCGTTGGCTTTGACCGTCAGTCCGTCGGTGATTTTTCTTCTTGCCATGATGGTCGCCTCCTTTCAGGCATGCCTTTTTCCTCTCGAATCAGGGAGAAGTCTTTTTTGAGGTTTTATAGTTGGGGTCATAGTGGTCACAGGCCCATTCCAGCTTTTGAAAGTTGCAGCATATCGTCAGGAAAAATTTATTCTTTCCATTCACGGTGTCATAGTATGTTTCAGACGCATGGGAAAAAACTTCGGCCTTATGCTGGTTGATATAAGAAGCCTGCCGCCGGAGCAAGTTGGCGTAGTGCGGGTCCGGCTCGTTGTTGATATCGAAAGCGATCAATGCAGAAGGATGAATCGGGATCATATTATTAAATCCCAACAGTCCCAGTTTTCCCTTGTCAAGTTTCATGATGTGTGGGCCGGGCTTGATCTTTGCGTGATTTGGCTTTGGGGATTCCATCGGGACAAAATACTGGTATTTTCCAACAGCCAGGACAATGCCTACATAAGGCCGTCTCCTGTTCTTGTTGTCCTGCACCCGGCCATCCATCCCCTGAAGGAAACGGATGTATTTATCTTCCACCCGGTAGATCTTCAATCTTGCCATAAGTCCTCCTTATGAAAAAACAAGGTGAGCATTGCTGCCCACCTTGCTTTTTTCAGTCCCCACTTACGGCAGGGGCTCTCCGCTTTTTTTCGTCCCCACTCACGGTAGGGGCTCTCCGCTTTTTCCGGTCCCCACTCACGGCAGGGGCTCTCCGCTTCATGAAAGGAGAAAAACAGATGGTCTATTTTTCTCTTCACGGGGTTTCCCCCGCATTCATATTTTACACGGAATGATGCAAAAAAGCAACAGCAAAATGGGATATTGTATTCAATTGTCAAGATATTCCGCAGCAGTTTTCACTCCAGCTCCCGGACGAGGAGCCGGGGATGCCAGGCCTTTACCTGTCCCTAAGTGCGGAGATAATTCCTTGCACAAACGGGATAAGCATAGTGATAACATATACCACTAGAACCACATAATAGATAATGACAAATATATCAAATGGCTTCTGAATCTCATTGATGAAAGACCAAATCCAAATACCTAATCCGATGATATCTCCGATAAACGGGATATTCGTAATAGCGATAAAAAGGAGAATTGAAACCCAGATTGGGAAGCCAAGTTCCCACATGGGCATACCAAAGACAGCTATCCCTAAAAGGTAGAATAGAATAAAACCAACTGTACCGAGCGCATCAGTGAGTTTTTTTCTCATAATCACACCACCTTGCTTAGAAAGAAAACAGCCTTGCCGACAATCTCCACGGTATCCAAGTCCGCCCCGGTGATAATGCGGGTGGGATAGGATGGATTCTCCGCAACCAGGCGAAGCTGACCTGGCTCCCCGTAAACGCGCTTCAAGGTGTACTCATCATCAACACGCACCAGGCAGATATCTCCATTTTCCTGTGGAGCGTCAAAGCGTATGAACACATAGTCGCCGTCCAGAATCCGGGCGCCGGTCATTGAATCCCCATCGCAGCGAAACACGGCATCTGCTTGAATATCCGCCGGTGCAACGACTGTTTCTTCTACCTCCCGGTGCACTGGGTCTCCACAGGCAGTTGCCCCAATGACAGGCCATTCCTTGAATACGGGTGTAGGGAGAAGGGGAGAAGCCACCAATGAGACTTTACCGTCAATAACGCGGATGAGCTCATCTGTGTCCATCCCAATGGCCTTTGCTACATTCTGATATGTTTCGATAGAAGGAACAGGGATTGACCCTCGATGGGTTTTGTTCTTTTCAAGCATAGAAATGTATGCCTTGCTGATACCTGAACGCAGTGCGAACTGATCCATAGATAGACCATTCTCCGCCCGGTACCTTGCAATAACATCTCCAAGTGTCATGGTATCACCACCTATACTAGTGTTAAGGAGATTATACAACGTGTTGGACAAAATTTCAAGAATTTTGTTAAACGGGGTTGACAAGTGATGTTAAACATGGTAAACTCCAAGTAACACAGACGAAAGGAGGGACAAGAGATGATGTTCAACTTGAAGTCAGTCCGTCAAGAGAAAGGGTACACGCAGCAACAGTTATCGGAAAAGTCCGGGGTTTCCCGCGTCGCAATCTCTCTCATTGAGAGTGGCCGGAGCAAGAGTATTAAGACAGAGACTCTTGCAAAGCTGGCCGATGCGCTGGGGAAAAAACCCTCGGACTTATTTTTTTAGTCTCATTGTTTAACATGTTGTACTATGATGGGGCGAAGTAATCGTTGGGAGGTGAAGAGGTGAGGCTATACAAATATCTTGACCAGCTGCTCGATCACGAGCGTAATGACCGCTCCCACTGCGGCGCCCACGAGACCTACGATCCAGTCGTGGCGGAACTGCTTGCGCTTATCTATTCTCGCTTGCGCGTGGTCATGTGCCTGCTGGCGGCGCTGCTCGGCGCGATCCTGACAAAACTGTTCATACTCTTCTAGGGCGTCTTCGCCTTTGGGCGTGACGATGTAGTCCAAGGGCACGCTGCTGGAGTGGAGGTGGTTGGCGAAGGCCGGGTCATAGGAATGTACGCAGATAAAGTGTTCTTCCAACAGCCTCAGGAAACGGGGGTCACGCCGGTCTTCGGCGTCGGCCGGCTGGCGAAAGCGGACAAGCATCGAGTAATCGGATGAAGACAGCATCGAAATCCCTCCCGGCGCCAGTATACCACGGCGGCCAGGGGAGGGGCAAGGAGAAAGGAGACTACCATGCCGAAAGAGAAAGAGCTGTTCCAGCCCACGCTGGAGAGGATCCGCAAGCGGGCGGATGAGCTGTACCCGGACAAACTGGTGTACAGCCAGAAAGAGGCGTGCAGGATCATGGGCGTATGCGACATGACCCTGGCCCGCCGAGGAATCAAGGGGCGGCTGATCACCTGCGAGCAGCTGGCCCGGGCGTTCTGTTAGGAGGTGAGAACGTGGGAGCCTTTCTGTTCACGCTGCTGATCATCTTTCTGGCCGTGGTGCTGGACACCATGCTGCCGGAGAGCGTCAAGGATCGGATGACCGAGAAATTCATGGAAGGAGGTGAACGCATTGGAAGCCACGATTGAGAAGATCAAGGCGCTGCCGGTGACGGAGCCGTGGGTACATACCGCTACGGTTAACCACATTGTTCGCATGATTGAGCAGGAGCCCCCTCCGCTGGTACTCGTTCGGAAGAAAGGGGATGGTGATTCAACCTGCGTGAAGGTCAACGGGAGCGGATTGGAGCTGGTGGTGGCTCTACGCGCGTTGGTGCAGTTGCTTAGTAAGGACGTTGCCAGAGAAATACTTCTGGCTTATGTCCTCGATGGGCTGGCCGGGCAATAAGAAAAACCGCCCCCCTGGTGGCACAGGGAAGGCGGCAAAGAAAAGGATCCACCTACATTGTAGCAGGAGAAAGAAGGATTGTCAAATGGACGATAGAAAACTGGTGCAGTTCGCACTGACAGAAAGCCTGGCCGGAGAAGACCGCGGAGCGGTCCTCTACGAAGGCGAGGAGACCGTCTCTGCCGGAGGGCTGGTCATCACCGAGAGCGGTCAGGTCCGCCGGGTCACCCACTTCGGGTACGACTTCGAGGGTGGAGATACGGGAGATCTGATCCGTGCCCTGGCCGGCATAGAGAAGCTCCCCCGGTTTGTGGAGGCGTACCGCAGATGACACCATATCATGATCGCATGGGTCTGGAGCCCTGGCTCCGGTTGAAGGAAGGCCCCTGCTGCGAGCGGTGCGGGATGCCATTGGACCCTGCATTCGCGGCCAGGACCTGGACCGGTTTCCTCTGTGAGGACTGCTACGAGGAATACGAAAACGAGAAGAGGGAGGCGTGGTAAATGGCACTGTATGAATTGACCGGGCAGTACCTGCAATTACAGCAGATGCTGGACGTGGATCCGGCAGACATGAGCCCGGAGGAATACGCTGACTACCAGCAGGCGGTCAAGGACACGATGGAGGCCCTGACCGGGGACATCGAGGAGCAGGCCGATAACCTGGCTTGCATCGTCAAGGACCTGAAGACCCAGGCGGATGGCTTGAAGAACGAGGCGGACCGGCTGACCAAGCGGGCCCAGGTTAAGGCCAGCAAAGCCAAGAGCCTGACCGAGTACCTGTACAGCCAGATGGCCCTGACGGGCAACCGGAAGATCGAGACGCCAAGGAACGTGCTGACGGTGAAGAAGACGCCGGCGGCAGTTAAGGTCCATGACGAGACAGCGTTCTGGGCTTGGGCGCAGTTGGGCAACGACGGTTTCATCCGCCAGGCGGCCCCGGAGATGGACAAGAAGGCGGTGCGCGAGGCCCTGAAGGCCGGGCAGGAGATCCCCGGCGTGACCCTGGAGAGTGGAGAAACCCTCTCCATTCAGTGAGGTGCATCATGGATAATCTGGAGCTGTACAACAAACTGCGCACGCCGCCGAAGGAGGCGCTGCGTGAGATCGCTGCCGGGAGACTAAAGGGGAAGACCGATATCAACCCCATGTGGCGGATCAAGGCGCTGACCGAGACCTTCGGGCCCTGCGGCGTCGGGTGGAAATACATCATCAGAGAAAAGCGCCTGGAGCAGACGGATGTGGGGGAGACCGCGGCCTTTGTGGACATCGACCTCTTCTATAAGTGGGAGGGCGAATGGAGCGAGGCCATCCCGGGAACCGGCGGCAATATGTTTGTTGCCAATGAGAAGAACGGCCCATACGTGGATGACGAGTGTTACAAGAAGGCACTGACGGACGCCATCAGTGTGGCCGCGAAGGCCTTGGGCGTGGGAGGAGACGTCTACTGGCAGAAGGGCCCTACTAAGTACACGGCCAGGCCGGAGCAGACCACTCCCAAACAGCAGGCAACTAAGAGCCAGGGAGCGCCGGCAGGCAACGTGACCCACATCTGTGCCTACTGTGGCAAGCCCATCCAGCCGGCAAAGAGGAAGGACGGCAGCGTGCTGTCTGCGGATGACATCGCTGCTTTCGGGATGGACAACTACGGCGCCAAGCTGTGCAGCACCTGCCTGAACGACCCGAAGGCACGGGCTGCAGCTCAATGACCACGGTGAAGTTTGAGGGAGCCAGGGTGACCCAGGAGTATGGCGGGGACACCTGGCTGGCCCTCCGGGTGGAGGATGGCGACCTGGCCCGCCGTCTGTGCGACAAGGTGAACAGCGCGGCAAAGCCCTTTGTGGCAGATGTTAAGCAGTACCGGGAGAAGAGAAGTCTGGACGCCAACGCCTATGCTTGGGCACTGATCGGGAAGATCGCCAACGTGCTACGAGCAAATAAGGATGACGTCTATCTGGAAATGCTGAAGTCATACGGGCAGACCGGCGTGGTGAAGATCCCTGACAATATGCGGGACAACGTGCTGCGCTCCATCAAATACTGGGAGCCCCACGAGAAACTTCCCCCGGAGGAGAAGGCTCAGTACTACCGCGTGTGGGTTGGGTCCAGCCAGTATGACACGGAGGAAATGTCCATCTTTATTGACGGCATTATCAGCGAATGCAAGGAGCTGGGCATTGAGACGGCCACTCCAGAGGAGCAGGCCAAAATGATGTCTCTATGGGAGCAGGAAAGGAGTGCGGCGTCATGATAGGCACCTGCCTGATGTGCCGGCGGTACGGCAATTTGGAGCAGCACCATATCTTTGGAGGGCCTTACCGGAAGAAGTCAGACCAGTACGGCCTAGTGGTGGGTCTGTGCCACTGTTGCCACAACGAGCCACCGGAGGGCGTGCATCATAACGCTGCCAACATGGCGAAGCTGAAGCGGTATAGCCAGCGCAAAGCCATGAAGGAAAACGGATGGACCGTCGAGGACTTCATCCGGGAGTTCGGAAAAAGCTATCTGTAAAAGGAGAGAGCATCATGCTTAACATTGCTGCAATCATGGGCTGGCTGACCGCTGACCCTGAAATGAAGACCACGCCCTCCGGGGTGAGCGTGACCACCTTCACCCTGGCAGTGGACCGCAACTACGCCGAGCAGGGAGAGGACGGGCAGGCTGACTTCATCGACGTGGTGGCCTGGCGAGGGACCGCAGACTTCGTTTGCAGGTACTTCGCCAAGGGGAAGATGATGGCCGTGAACGGCCGGATCCAGACCCGCGTCTACGAGGACAAGCACGGCAATAAGCGCAAGGCCGTGGAGATCGTGGCCGATCAGATTTCTTTCTGCGGTGACTGGAAGAAGCAGGAGACCCCAGCCGCCAGACCCGCCTTCAAGGAGCCGGATATCGAGCCGGATATCGAGCCGGATGAGGAGGACTTCCAAGAAGTCCTGGGCGACGACCTTCCCTTCTGGGGTGACCCATGAGGATATCAGAATTCATTCCGGAGGGGTATGAGAATCGGATCACCCGGGCGGAGCTGGTCAAGAGGACAGGCCTCCCAGACCGGGAGATCCGGGACATGATCAAGAGAGAGAACCGGACCCTGGTGCAGGACGGAAGGGCAATTCTCTCCAGCTCTGGCGCCAGCGGGTACTGGATCAGCGACAGCGTGGAGGAAATCTCCAGGTATTGGATGGAATCCGAAAACCGGCGCCGGCAGCAGTACGTCAACGATGCCCCTATATTTGAGCTGCTGTGCAGGCTCAACGGGAGCCGAGTAGTCACCGTGCGGCAACATCAGCGACGCCTTCGCGGTGATGACCGCCTGGAGATCGATGGCCAGACCTCCCTGAAGGAGGCATGATGTATGGCCAAGGAATCATTCATCCTCTACTACGACATCAGGGAGCCCCTGTCCCTGCTCACAAACGAGGAGCGTGGCAAGCTGTTCATGGGGATCCTGGACTACGCCGAAAACGGCATAGAGCCTGACTTCGACGGCGCTCTGAGAATGGCATTCGCCTTCATTAAGAACACCCTAGACAGGGACGCAGAAGCTTGGGAAAAGAAGTCAATCCGACGTGCGGAAGCCGGAAGAAAGGGCGGAAAGCAAAGCCAAGCAAATCAAGCAATTGCTTCATTTGCTAAGCAAAACGAAGCAAATCAAGCCGTTCCCGTTCCCGTTCCCGTTCCCGTACCCGTTCCCGTACCCGAAGGAAAAGAAGAGAGCGCACAGCCGTCACCGGCTGCTGCGCCGGCGGACACCGTGGCTTCCATCATCCTGAACGATAAAACCGAGTATCACGTCGCATCAGAGCAGGCGCAGCATTGGCAAGAGCTGTTCCCCGGGGTGGACGTAGAGCAGGAACTCAGGAACATGGTTGCATGGTGTGAGGCAAACCCAACCAGGAGGAAGACCCGCAAGGGAGTGCAGAAGTTCATAACGGGCTGGCTCTCTCGGGAACAAGACTCTGGAAGGACGCGCTCTGCCGGACGCAAAGGGCAGGAGGCTCCGCGCAATCGAACCTACGATATGGCGGAGGTGGAGGAGATGTCCAGCTTCGATGTATTGGAGGAATGACAATGGGTGATGTCGTGAGTATCCAAGAAGCCTATGGCACAGCACAAGGGGCACTCCTGAAGTTTAATCCTTACGGGTACCGGGTGAACATCAACCACCCATTGATCCGCCCGCTGTACGAGCGATACAAGAAGTGGAAGAAAATCCCACACGGGGCGGCGCTCAGCGACGAAGAGCGCTTTGAATTTGAGAAATACATTCTGGAGAAAATCGGAAAGAAGGATCCAGGAGAGCTGGAAAGGATGGAAACATGAAAGACTACAACGACTTTTTGAGGGCCAAAATCGACATAGCCCCGGAGACGGGGTTTGAGGTGGACCCTGGGGAAATCAACCCGGCGCTCAAGCCACACCAGAGGGACGCGGTGCGCTGGGCGCTGGCCGGCGGCAGAAGAGCGCTTTTTGAATCCTTCGGTCTTGGGAAAACGGCCCAGGAGCTGGAGATCTGCCGGCTGGTGCTCCAGCACCAGGGAGGCAAGGCGCTGATCGTCATGCCGCTGGAGGTTCGGACAGAGTTCGTCAAGGATGCCGTCAACCTTCTGGGCATGACCCCGCCGAAGTACATCACCCACCAGGAGGAGGCCGTGGAAGGCGGGGCCCTGTACATGACCAACTATGAGCGGGTGCGGGATGGAGACATAGACCCCAAAACCTTCACCTGCTGCTGCTTGGATGAAGCTGCTGTACTACGGAGCTACGGCTCCAAGACATACCAAAAGTTCATGGGGAAGTTCAAGGGCGTGCCCTTCAAGTTTGTGGCGACGGCAACCCCTGACCCCAACAAGCACAAGGAGCTGATCCATTACGCTGGCTTCCTGGAGGTGATGGACACAGGGCAGGCCTTGACCCGGTTTTTCAAGCGAGACAGCACCAAGGCCAACCACCTGGAGATCTACCCGGGAAAAGAAGAGGAATTCTGGCTGTGGGTGTCCTCCTGGGCGCTGTTCATCAACAAGCCCTCAGATCTTGGCTACAGCGACGAAGGATATGACTTGCCGCCTCTGGATGTGCGGTATCACAAGCTGACCACGGCGGTCAATATCACCACAGACCGGGACGGGCAGGCCCACCTGTATGAGAACGCCGCCACCGGTCTGGCACAGGCCGCCAAGATCAAGCGGGAAAGCATCGAGGCCAGAGTTGCCAGGGCGGCGGAATTGGTGAGAGAAAGCCCAGAGGATCACTTCATTCTCTGGCATGACCTGGAAGCGGAGCGGCACGCCATTCAGAAAGCTATCCCACAAGCGGCTGTGATATACGGCACCCAGGACCCGGAGGAAAGAGCCAGAACAAACACGGACTTTGCGGACGGGAAGCTGCAGCTCCTTGCCACGAAAAAGGAAATCTCCGGCAGCGGCTGTAACTTTCAGCGCCATTGCCACCGGGAAATCTTTGTGGGGATCGACTTCGAGTTCAATGATTTCATCCAGGCAGTACACCGCTGCTATCGCTTCCTACAAACAGAGCCGGTGCGGATCGACGTCATCTACATGGACCAGGAGGCCGAGGTGCTGCAAGCCCTCCAGAAGAAATGGCGGCAGTTCAACGAGCAGACCGAGAAGATGGCCGAGATCGTTCGCCGGTACGGACTGGCCTCCACTGATCGGGCGGCAAAGTTGGCACGCTCCATCGGGGTGGAGCGGCAGGAGGTAAACGGGGAACATTTCAAAGCCGTGCACAACGACTGCATCCTGGAGACCCAGACCATGCAGGAGAACAGCGTGGGGCTAATCCTAACCAGCATTCCCTTCTCCAACCACTACGAATACACAGAAAGCTATAACGACTTCGGCCATAACCAGGACACGGAGCATTTCTTCCGGCAGATGGATTTCCTTTCACCGGAGCTGCTGCGGATCCTGCAGCCGGGGCGGGTGCTGGCGGTGCACGTCAAGGACAGGGTGCTATTCGGCAACGCCACCGGTACCGGAATGCCAACGATGGAGCCTTTCCACGCTATGTGCATTCGGCATTACATGGGGCATGGGTTCCAGTATTTCGGGATGATCACCATCCTGACGGACGTAGTGCGGGAGAATAACCAGACCTATAGACTGGGGTACACCGAACAGTGCAAAGATGGGTCCAAGATGGGAGTGGGCTGCCCGGAATATGTGCTGCTGTTCCGAAAGCTCCCCAGCGACACCAGCAAGGCCTATGCTGACGTTCCGGTGAAAAAGGAAAAGACGGACTACTCTCTGGCCCGGTGGCAGCTGGACGCTGCCGGCTTCTGGCGGTCCAGCGGGGACAGAAGACTGACCCCGGAAGAGATTGCCGTGCTCCCGCTTGACAGGATCCAACGGAGATTCAAGAGCTATTCCCGCTCGACGGTGTACGATTTCCATCAGCATGTGGAGGACACCGAGACGATGCTGGAGGCCGGGCGGCTTTCCAAAACCTTTGAGACAGCGCCGGCAGCCAGCTGGTCCCCCTGGGTGTGGGATGACGTCAACCGGATGCGGACACTGAACACCACCCAAAGCCAGCGGCGGCAGACCATGCACGTGTGCCCGCTCCAGCTGGATATTGTGGAGAGGATCATTGAGCGGTATTCCAACCCGGGGGACGTGGTACTGGACCCCTTCGGCGGCCTGATGACCGTTCCGGAGGTCGCTGTGAAGATGGGCCGCTTCGGCGTTGGAGTCGAGCTCAACCCGGGGTACTTCCAAGATGGAGTGGGGTACTGTGAATCCGCAGAGGCGGAGATCGAGCAGCCGACGCTGTTTGACTTTATGAGGGAGGGAACAGCATGAGCGCCATACTGGAGAGCGCCAGGCGGGCGAGTCTGACCAAAGCTGAAATCATCGGCAAGCGCTGGGAGCCGAAGAAGCCCAAGGACCGCCGAACCAGCAGGAGACAGAAGAAGGGAGCGAAGAGAAAATGAACGGCGGCAGAGCGCTTACCCACCTTTCCCTCTTTTCGGGCATCGGCGGGCTGGACCTGGCAGCGGAGGCGGCAGGCTTTGAAACCGTAGGGCAATGCGAATGGGCAGACTTCCCCACCCGGGTGTTAGAAAAGCATTGGCCGGAGGTCCCCCGGTGGCGAGACATACGGACTTTGACAGGAGAGAGCTTTTATGAGCGAACAGGTTTACGAACAGTTACAGTTATTTCAGGGGGATTTCCCTGTCAGCCGTTCTCTACAGCCGGGAAGCGACGAGGCAAGGAGGATGACCGTTATCTCTGGCCGGAAATGCTTAGAGTTATTCAAGAGCTCCGGCCCGATTGGGTCATTGGTGAGAATGTTGCTGGGCTCGTCACAATGGCACTCGACACAGTGCTTGCTGACCTGGAAGCCTGCGGGTACGAAGTGCAGGCGGTTATACTTCCGGCTTGTGCCGTCGGCACACCGCACAGACGAGACAGGGTTGCAATTCTGGCCAACTACAACCGCATCGGACACTTTCACGGGCAATCTGAAGTCGAGCCAGCAGAAGCAAGGGAGCCGACACAGTTTAAATCTATCAGGCGCGGTAAAGCTATGGCCGACGCCGACGGCTCAAATGAGCAAGGGGCCGGGGCATCCGGCCAGCAAGCAGGGGGGCCCGAACTTACAGACAGTGGTGGCGCTCTTTCCTACCCCGACAACGGGAGCGGGCTTGTGCGGCGGGACGGGCAATTACAACCAGCTCAAAGCAATGGAGGCGGCGGGCCAGATCACCGAGGAGGAGCGCCGGAGCATGGCCTCGGGGAACGGCGGGCAGCTCAATCCATATTGGGTGGGCCTGATGATGGGCTTTCCGCCTGGATGGACACAATTAGACGAGCCTGGGACGACGGCTCCTGGGAATGGGGAGTGCCCCGCGTCGCTGTCGGAGTGCCAGACCGGGCAAACCAGCTCAAAGCCTACGGAAACGCCGTAGTCCCGCCGCAGTTTTACCCCATCTTTTCGGGAATAGCGGAAATCGAGAGGAGCATGAAAACATGATCAAATATGACTACAAGGATAAGACCGTTGGAAAAGGCGTGCAGTTCGAGCGCATCCGCCGTATCACCGGGTATCTGGGGGGTACCCTGGACCGCTGGAACAACGCCAAGCGGGCAGAGGAGAAAGACCGAGTGAAGCACGGAGTTGGAGGGAAAAGCCATGACTGACTATGCAGAGCTGGTGAAATGGCTGAGAGAGCATAGCAAAGAAAAATGATGAGGGAAACGACCTTAGCTTTTATGCAAGACATAGACGAATGCCCCACCATCATCCCGGCCAGCGAGAAAAGAGAGGAGAACAAACAATGAAAATCTTCAAGACTACGGACAAAAAGCTGGAAGACCTTGGCTTTAAGAAGACCAGAGAAGACAAGTTCGGCGCAGAGTACGAAAGGGTGTTCCCCGGCTACAAGTTCACCCACAAGGTGGCGCTTCTGCATAAAGAGAGCGGACGCCATCTCCTCCAGAGCTATGACCCTGACCTTCTGGATGGCAAGAAAAGCGGGTGCACCAACGTCGGGCTGACTTACAAGGAGGCCAAGCTGTTTCTGAAAAAGATGAAAGAGCTGAGGCTGCATTGAAGGAGGAAACTACGTGAGCAAGTATGCAGGAATCTACGCCGTAGATTTTGACGGGACTCTCTGCCAGAACAGGTGGCCGGAGATCGGAGAGCCAAACGAAGCGCTTCTGGAATACCTCAAAGCTGCCAGGGCGCAGGGAAGCAAGGTCATCCTGTGGACCATGAGGGAAGGTCCGGCGCAGGAGTAGGCCGTTGCATGGTGCAGAGAGCATGGCTTGGAGTTCGACGCTGTGAACGACAACACCGAGGAAATGAAGGCGTTTTACGGGAACAACCCTAGAAAGGTCTTTGCAAACGTGTACATCGACGATCACAACATGGATGGGACGCTATGGCCGTTCCAGGAGGTCAGGAAACCGGAGGGAGCCGAGTCATGACCAACCGGGACCGGCTGGACGCCTTGAACAACGAGGAATACGCGGCGATGCTACACGCCGTGATGAGCGAGAGGGACCACTATGCACTCGGGATAATCAAAGAGGCCGGGATTGACGCAGAGCTGGTTGAGATTCCCGCCGCATCTGTAATAAGCCTTATTGAATGGCTGGAAAGCGAGGTAGAAGAATGAGAATGAAACGAATGCTCTGTCTGACAGCAACGCTCCTGCTGGCGTTTGGGGTGCTGGCAATGCCGGTTGCCGCTGTGTCCATCCAGGAGCTGGAGGAGGAGCGCGCCCAGTGCCGCCGGAACATGGACGTGGCGCACGAAATGGCCGAGAATGCTCGCTACCTGGGTTTCCCCGAGGACAGCACCATCATCAAGGAGGCGCAACGGATCTGGTGGGCGAACCATGACCGGCGCAAAGCTGCCCTGTCAGAGATCGAGGAGCTGCAACGACCTAGCTACTCCGAGGCCGACCTAGACCTGCTCTCCCGACTTGTCTACGCCGAGGCTGGGTGTACTTGGATCCCCGATTGGGTCCAGCAGGCCGTTGCAAGCGTGGTCATCAACCGGGTTAACAGCCCCGTGTACCCCGGCACTATCCGGGCGGTGATCTACCAGCCCGGGCAGTATGACCCTGCTTGGAGCGGCAGTATTGAACGCCCCGCCGACGCTAGGACCATTGAGAACTGCCGGTATGTTTTGGAGAACGGCAGTACCCTCCCTGCGAACGTGACCGGCCAGGCCGGTTTTATCTCCGGCGGCGGGATGTACACCAGCTACTATGACAGTGTGCTGGGCACCACTATCTATTTTAGCTATACCTAACAGGCGGTGATATCGTTGGGGGAGGAGTTTGACTACTGGCAGATGGCCCAGGAAGCCGAGGACGAGGTGGAGAGGGTGTGGACGGCGCTGGCCGTCAGGAAGCAGAGCGTGGCGGTGGGCGCCGCTGAGGCACTGAAGAAGCAGAACGACATCAGGCACCTGGAGATCATCCTCATGGAGCAACGCTGCAATGTGAGGACCTTTCTGCGGCGGGCAGTGCAGCGTAGGCAGGTGAGCGACAGGGATCTGCTGCTATTTGCAGCCAGGATCAGAAGGGGGAGACCATGACAGAGAAAGATTTGAACCGGCTGGACTGGCTGCGCCGGCAGCGGACGGCACTGAAGTCGGACAAGCAGGTGGCAGCAGCCAAGCTCCTGGACTATAAGGTGACGGGGGTGGTCCAAGGATCCAGGAAGGAGGAGCCATACAACCTGCATCCCGTGGTGCTTCAGGGGCTGCCGGATAATCCGGATACCCGAGCTGCGACGAGCCAGTGGGCGAAAGTCTGCGCCGACCTTGCCAGGATTGAGCAGCAGATCCAGGAGCTGGAGGAGTTCATCAGGTGCGTGGAGGACCCTGTTGCCAGAGACGTTATGGCAAGGCACTGGATCCGAGGGGAAACCTGGGCGGGTATTTCCACGAGAATGGGGAAGGAGGCCAGCTGGGCTTTCAAGGTGGCGAAACGCTATCTCTCAAAAAAATTTTGAGTTTGTCCAGATTGTCCAGATTTCCTAGTGTATAATTTAAGCTGGACCTACCAGACGGTAGGAACGAGCAGACAACAAGAGAGCCTTCTTTCTGGGAAAGCGTTCCGGGGTGATGATACCGGGGCGCTTTTCCTATGCTCGAAAAAGGCGGTGGAGGAATGACGGAGAAGACCAAGCGGCTGATCCCGGATGCAAAGACCGGGAAGGGCCGCTGCCCCAGAGACGGAAACTGCGTGTTCAACGATAAACGCAAGACCGGGGTGGACTTCTGCGTCCTGCCGCGCTGTATTCTGAAGGGACGGTGAGGAGATGGCGCTGACACTGAAGCAGAAGAAGTTCGTGGAGGAGTTCGTGATCTCCGGGAACGCCACGGAGGCAGCCGTGAAAGCAGGGTACAGCCAGAAGACCGCCTGCGAGATGGGTGCGGAAAACCTTAGAAAACCTCAGGTGATCGCTTATCGGGACGAATTGCTGCAGAAGTTGGAGAGCGAAAAGATCGCCAGCGCCGACGAGGTCCTACGGTATCTCACCGCCACCATGCGCCGGGAGACGCCTGAGAGCGTGGTGGTCACGCTGACCAAGAAGACGGACGTCTGGGAGACCGGCGAGGATGGCCGGCGCCACAAGCAGACGAAGAGCGAGGACGTTGCCGAGGTGGTGCAGATCCCGACGCGGGTGGCTGACGCCAACCGGGCGGCGGAACTGCTGGGCAAGCGTTATGGCCTGTTCACCGACAAGGTGGACCTGACCGGCGGCGAGATCATTGTGACCATCACCGACGAGGAGTCGGGAGCGTGAATGTCAAGATCCCCCGGGCGGCCTTTAACGACGTCTATCTGCCGTACCTGAAAGACGAGGAGCATCGGTATCTGGTGTTCTACGGCGGCGCCGGCAGCGGCAAGAGTGTGTTCATCGTGCAGCGTTTCCTGGTGAAGCTCATGAGCAGCCCCATGTGCAACCTGCTGGTGGTGCGTGCGGTGGGGGACACCAACCGCAATTCTACCTTTGCTCTGTTTTTGCAGATGATCCGCAAGTGGGGGCTGGCCAGTCTCTTCGCCTGGTCCGAAAGCAACCTGGTGATCCGCTGCGTCAACGGCAATGGCGTGATCTTCAAGGGGCTGGACAACGCCGAGAAGCTGAAGTCCATCACCTTTCAAAAGGGAGAACTGACAGACGTCTGGGTGGAGGAGGCCAGCGAGATCGAGGAGCAGGACTTCCAGCAGCTGGACGTCCGCCTCCGCGGCCTGGGGGCCCACAAGCAGATGGTGCTGAGCTTCAACCCCATTAATGTGCTGCACTGGCTGAAGCGCCGCTTCATCGACACCCCCAGCCCTGAGACCCTGGTGCTGAAGACCACCTACCACGACAACCGCTTCCTGGACGAGCCCTACAAGCGGATGCTGGAGAGCTTCCGGGAGAAGGACCCCTACTACTACGCGGTGTACTGTGAGGGCGAGTGGGGCGTGCTGGGGAAGACGGTGTTCGACGCCAAGAAGGTCTCCCAGCGGCTGCGGGAGATCGGTCCGCCGGTCCGCCAGGGGGACTTCGTCTTCCAGGTGTGGTACAAGACCGGCAGCGACACGGTGCTGATTCAGGACGATACCATCAAGTTCGTGGAC
>ERZ842401.3128-NODE-3128-length-20977-cov-6.603049_pt1 | contig 20977 bp, 18 predicted proteins | sample MGYA00521270_ERZ842401 | MGnify/ENA primary metagenome ERZ842401 (study PRJEB31892, sample SAMEA3878208) | bioreactor metagenome | biome: Moose rumen | place: Sweden | collected 2011-10 | study: EMG produced TPA metagenomics assembly of the PRJEB12797 data set...
CATCTTCTTCATGTTCTCGCGAGCGGGCTTCAGATACTGACGGGGATCGAAGTGGCCAGGGTTCTCGGCCAGGTGCTTGCGGATGGCAGCGGTCATGGCCAGACGAGAGTCGGAGTCGATGTTAATCTTGCAAACGGCACTCTTGGAGGCCTCGCGCAACTGCTCTTCGGGAATACCTACAGCGTCGGGCAACTTGCCACCGAACTTGTTGATGGTGTCCACCTCGTCCTGAGGCACGGAGCTTGAGCCGTGGAGCACGATGGGGAAGCCGGGGAGCTTCTTCTCAATCTCGTGCAGGATGTCGAATGCAAGAGGAGGAGGCACGAGCTTGCCGGTCTTCGGGTCGCGGGTACACTGTTCGGGGGTGAACTTGTAGGCGCCGTGGCTGGTGCCGATGGAGATGGCGAGGCTGTCGCAGCCGGAGCGCTTCGAGAAGTCTTCCACTTCCTCGGGGCGGGTATAGTGGCTCTCGGCAGCACTTACCTCGTCCTCAACGCCGGCGAGCACGCCGAGTTCGGCCTCAACGGTAACGTCGTACTTGTGGGCATACTCCACGACCTTCTTGGTGATGGCGATGTTCTCCTCGTAGGGAAGAGCGGAGCCGTCGAACATCACAGAGGAGAAGCCGTTGTCGATGCACTCCTTACAGATTTCGAAGCTGTCGCCGTGGTCGAGATGCAGGGCAATCTGAGGATTGGGGCATCCCAACTCCTTAGCGTATTCCACAGCACCCTGTGCCATGTAGCGCAGAATGGTGCCGTTGGCGTAGGCGCGTGCGCCCTTGCTGACCTGCATGATGACGGGAGACTTGGTCTCCACGGCTGCCTGAACGATGGCCTGCATCTGCTCCATGGTGTTGAAGTTGAAGGCGGGGATTGCGTAGCCACCCTTTACTGCCTTGGCGAACATTTCACGGGTGTTCACCAGTCCCAGTTCTTTGTAACTTGTCATAGTTTTTGTAATATTAAAAAGGTTATTTTATTTCTTTTATCAGATAGGTGACGGTGGGCAGGTGGTCGCTGAAACCGTTCTGCCAGACACCACCAGCGGTGGTGCGCTTGGGCGAGCCCTTGTAGCGTCCCTCCTGCTGTATGAGGTAGTCGCGACGGAAGATGTGGTAGGTGTAGAGGGTGAGGTGACGATAGTCCTTGTTGCCCTTCAGGTCTAAGAGGTTGCGCGAGAGGACAATTTGGTCGAAGAGATTCCACGCTCCCTGATAGGTGAGCGTGCCCTGTCCCTTTCCGCGGAGTATCTCCCACCACGGGTTAAAGAAGTCGCCCTCCTTCACGTCCTTCATCTTGCGGCGTGCGCCCAGATTCTTGGCCATAGAGGTATTGTCGGGGTCGTCGTTCATGTCGCCCATGACGATGATGTGCTGCTCGGGGTCGGCCTCGGCGATACTGTCGGTGAGGTGACGCACCTGCTTGCCTGCGATGTCACGGAAGTAGGCCGTGGCTCCACGGCTGGGCCAGTGGCAGACGATGACGGTGAGCTTATCGCCACCGAGCCGGCCTTGCACGGTCAAGTAGCCACGCGTGGCGCGCGTGGTGTCGCCGTTCTCGTAGACGTAGGGCTGAAGGAACCACTTCTCGGGCGTGAAGGCCGCAGGATTGTAGAGCAAGGCGCAGTCGACACCACGCTTGTCGGGCCCTTCGATGTGGATGTACTTCATGCCACGGGCCACCATGCCAGGCTGCCCTGTGAGGTCGTCAAGCACACGCGAGTTCTCTACCTCGGAGACTCCAATGACGGAGGCTCCGCCCGGCACCTTGTCGGTTCCGATGTCCAAGAGGGCACGAGCCATGTTACGGAGTTTGTTCTCGTACTTGTTCTTGTCCCAATGATAGGAACCGGAGGGGAGGAACTCGTAGTCGTTCTTTCCTTCGTCGTGGATGGTGTCGAAGATGTTTTCAAGGTTATAGAATGCCACGGGATAGAGCCCGTACCTCTTTTGCTCCTTATTCTGAGCAAACGCCGTCACGGCCAATACCGTGAAAAAAAGGCATAAAAGGGAACGTTTTCTCATTAACATTATTATTAAGGTACACGTTTTACGTTTGCAAAGATACAAAAAAAAGGATTAAGGGTTAGGGATTGGGGATTAAAGTTTTCAATTTTCGATTTTATTTCGTTTTTTGGATTTGATTCGTTGTATTGTTACGCAATTATTGTGTAACTTTGTAGCATTAAGTACTAAAACGAAACAAAATATTCATCCTTTATGAGAAAGAAGCTACTGCTACTGGCGACGATGGTCTCGGCCTCGTCTCTCAGTTACGCCCAAGCTACGGACCAGAGTGAAACGGAGACGAACCTGAAACAGGATAATGCGGCCTTCGTGTTCACCGAGTCACAACTGGGCGAAGACGATGACATGACACAAAATGTCATCATGGTGAACTCAAGCAACAACGTGTACACGAGCAACGTGGGCTATCTGTTTAGCCCCATGCGCTACAAGTACCGTGCCTACAACAGCCGTTACAACGACATCTACTTCAACGGCGTACAAGTGAACAATGCCGAGAACGGACAGTTCAACTACTCAACCATCGGCGGCATGAACGATGCCACGAGAAACATCGACGCAAGCGGCGTGTTCGAGTCGAACGCTTTCTCGATGTCCAACGTGGGCGGCTCGTCGAACTACAACTTCAGAGCCAGCACGATACCCGCCGGGCACAAGGTGACGCTGAGCGGGGCAAACCGCAACTACACGCTGCGCGCCATGTACACCTACGGCTCTGGCCTTAGCGCCAAGGGATGGGCCTTCGCCGGCACCATCGGCTACCGCTGGGCAAACATGCAGACGGCAGCCGTGGAGGGAACATTCTACAACTCACTCAGCTACTTCCTGAGCGCACAGAAGGTGTTCAACGACCAACACTCGCTGAACCTCTCCACATGGGGCAACCCGACGGAACGCGCACAGCAGGGTGCCTCGACCGACGAAGCCTACTGGCTTGCCAACGACCGTCAGTACAACCCCTACTGGGGCTACCAGGACGGAAAGAAGCGCGCCAGCCGCGTGGTGAACAACTACGAGCCTACGGCCATGCTGACGTGGGACTACAACATCAACGACCACATGAAGCTGACCACCAGCCTCATAGGAAAGTATGCCATGTACAGCTCGACAAAACTGAACTACAGCGGCACGAACCCTCACCCCGACTATTGGAAAAACTTCCCCTCCTACAACTATGACGTGTGGGGCAACGGCGGCGGCGACCTGGATGCCTGGCAAGATGCCTATGACTATTGGACTGCATCGAAGCGCAACCGACAGATTGACTTCGACCAGCTGTACTTTGCCAACCAGCAGCTGAATGCCTCGGGCCACGATGCCATCTACTACATCGAGAAGCGTCACAACGACCACCTCAACTTCTCACTCGGAAGCACCTTCGACTGGAACATCGACAAGTCGTCCAAGTTCCAGGCCGGACTGCAGTTGGCCTCCAACAAAGGCATGCACTACGAGACGATGGACGACCTCCTGGGTGGCCAGTTCTTCCACAACCGCAATACCTATGCCGAGGGCACCTATGCCGCCACGGCCGACGAGGTGTACTACGACCTGAACAACAAGGACGGACTCGTGCGCGAAGGCGACCGCTTCCGCTACGACTACAACCTGTTTGTGGAGAAAGCCACCCTGTGGGCCGGCTACACGAAGGACAAGGGCATCAGCCACAACTTCATCACGGCCAAGATGGGTGGCACCGAGATGTGGCGCGACGGCAAGATGCGCAACGGTATCTGCAAGGACTACTCCTACGGCAAGAGCGGCAAGGCCAAGTTTCTGGACGGCGGCTTCAAGATGGGAAGCAACCTGAACCTCGGCAACGGCAACGCCATCAGCATGGGCGTAGGCTACGAGGCACGCGCTCCGTATGCCAACGTGGCCTTCGTAAGCCCTGAGATGAACAACGACTTCGTCACCAACCTTGTGAACGAGAAGATATTCACCTCCGAGATTGGCTACATGCTGAACAACAAGTGGCTGCAGATGAACCTTACGGCTTACTTCACCCACACCTACGACGGTACCGAATGGCAGCAGTTCTACTTCGACGACGTGAACTCCTTCACCTACGTCAGCCTCACCGGCGTGGAGAAGAACTACTACGGTGCCGAACTGGGCATGAAGTTCAAGGTGACGAGCAACTTCAGCGTCAACCTCCTGGGAAGCATCGCCGAAGCCAAGTACGCCTCGAACACCGATGTCAACTACATGCTCTCCAATAAGGGAGACATCAACCAAGACGTATGTTGGAACAAAGGTATGCGCGAGAGCGGCACGCCATTGGCAGCCGTAAGCCTGGGACTGAAGTACAGTATCAAGGGATGGTACTTCAACCTCAACGGCAACTACTACGACCGCATCTACCTCTCCTACTCGCCCAACATGCGATATGAGAGCACCCTGCGCGACCAAATTCAGAACTTCAACGCAGACGGAAGCCTTGGCTACATCGACAGCCAGGATGGCTCGCTTCACCCCACCGACGCTGCCACACAGCAAGCCAAGGGCAAGGGCGGGTTCATGCTCGACGGCTCCATAGGCCACACCTTCCGCATCGCACACCACCCCTTGAACGTGAACCTGATGGTGACCAACATCACCAACAACCGCAAACTGTGCACGGGCGGTTACGAGCAGAGCCGAAGCACCAACTACACCAACAAGGAGACCGAGAACAGCACCAACACGGTGAACCGCACGTACAACTTCCAGAAGAACCCCAAGAAGTTCTACGCACAAGGCATCAACTTCATGCTGAACCTCAACTATCGGTTCTGAGGAGCAATTGATAATGGATAATTGACAATTGATAATTATGAAGACATATAAGATATTAGCAATAATGACACTCGGCATCATGATGCTGGGTTTCACTGCCTGCCAAGACGGTGACTGGGAAACTCCTGACTTCACGGACGGTGCGCCCTATGGCAACAACCAGTTGACGGAGGACAACATCATCACCATTGCCCAGCTGAAGGCCAAATACCCCGCTTACTCCAGCCCCTACTCCAACATCGAGGTGACGGAGGACTGCAAACTGCGCGTTCGCGTCACGGGTAACGACATCCAAGGCAACCTCTACAACTCCATCGCCGTACAAGAGGACGAGAGCGGCGATGCCATGATCATCTGCATCTCCGGAAGCGACCTCTTTGCCTTCCTTCCCGTAGGACAAGAGATACTCGTCGACCTGAAAGGCCTCTACTTCGGATGCTACGGCGCACAGCCTCAGATAGGCACGCCCTACACCAACGCATCGGGCAGAACCTTCCCCAGCCGAATGGCAAACAACCTTTGGAAGGAGCATGTAAAACTCATTGGCAAGGCCAAGCCCGAACTCGTTGTCCCGGTCGACTTCCCCGACCGTCCCTCCATGGCCGACGCAGGCAAACTGATGACCATCAAGAACGTCAGCGTGCAAGGAGCCAACGGCAAGGTGACATGGGCATCGAAGGAGGACGCAGGCTCCTATACCAGCGTACAGAAGTACTTCGTAGGCATGAGCCAAAACATCATGCTCTACACAAGCACCTATGCCGACTTTGCCAACACCCCCATCCCCACGGGCAAACTGAACCTCACGGGCATCTGGAAGGTCTATCAGACCGACACGAAGTATGACCCCAAGTGGGAACTCATCATCCGTGACATCAACGACATAGAGGTCGTGGAGGAATAATACAAGATTACGATAAGGAAGTAAAAAACAAAAAACGATACAACTATGAAAAAGTTTTGGAAAACACTTATGGTTGCAGCTCTTGGCGTATTCGCCCTGTCGAGCTGCGAGGACGTACCTGCCCCTTATGCTATCCCCGGGCAGGGCGGCAACGGTTCTGTAGGCACGCTGCTTACCGTCGACCTTACATCAGGTCAAGGCGCATGGACCACACAAGACAAGGGCACGCTGACTGGCGTTTGGTACCACAGTGACCAGTATGGCATGGTGGCCAGCGGTTACAAGAACGGCAGCAACAATGCCGCCGAAAGTTGGCTCATCTCTCCCCAGATTGACCTCACGAAGGCAACGGAAGTGACCATGTCGCTGAATGAGGCCGTCAACAAGATTGGCGAGGGAAGCGTTGCTGAGAACATGACCGTGTGGGTAAGTACCGACAACGGCGAGACATGGGAGCCCATCACCTCCGACAGCCGTCCCGCAGGCACCTCATGGACATTCCAAGAGGACGAGTTCGACCTCAGCGCCTACGACGGAAAGACCATCCAACTTGGCTTCAAATACATCAGTACCACAGAGAGCGCAGGCAGTTGGGAAATCAAGGGCCTGACCCTGAAAGGCGTGGGCGAGGCCACCATCGAAGGTGGCAGCGTAGAACCCACCTCTGCCACTGAGGTCACCTGTGCCGAGGCCGTTGAACTGACCAACGCATTGGCCGATGGAGAAACCTCCACCGAAACCTACTCCGTTACGGGTTACATCACCGAAGTGCCCTACAATGCAAGCAATGGACAACAGACATTCTGGATGGCCGACACCAAGGATGGCGGCAGGGTGTTCGAGGCATACTATGCCAACTTGCCCGAGGGAGTAAGCACATTCACGACTGGCATGAAAGTGAAGATTACAGGAAAACTCATGAAATATGTCAAGGATAGTAACGTAACAGCTGAAATAAAGAATGCCACCGTAGAAATCCTTGAAGATGGCGACGGTGGTGAAGATACGCCTACAACGGGCACCGAAGTGACTTGTGCCGAGGCCGTAGAACTGACCAACGCATTGGCCGACGGTGGTTCCTCCACCGAGACCTACACCATCACCGGTTACATCACTGAAGTTATAGGCAGTGTAAGCACCAAGACTGGCTCACCCCAACAGAGTTTCTGGATGGCTGATACCAAGGATGGCGGCAAAGTGTTTGAGGCCTATTATGCTAATGTGCCCGATGGAGTGAGCGCATTCACTATTGGCTCGAAGGTCAAGATTACTGGCAAACTTACAAAGTACGTCAAAGACGGAGCCGTTACGGCAGAAATCAAGAATGCTACCGTAGAAATCCTCGAGAGCGGCAATGGTGAGGACACACCCGATACCCCTGATACACCAAGCGACCCCGACCAGACGGTAGAAGGCAACAGCATCACCTTCTCAACGCAAGGCTATGAGAACGCCCAAGACTTCAACGATAAGTCAATCGCTGTTGGAGATGCCACACTCACATTCTCGAAGGGTAGCGGAAGTACCACTCCAAAGTACTACGCCACAGGCTCCGGCATGCGTCTCTATGGCGGAAACACGCTGACGATTTCTTCCAGCAAGACCATCAGCAAGATTGTTTTCACCTACGACAGTGGCCAAGACCAGAGCAGTCGTCCGCTCTATGCCACGAGCAGTAACACAAGTTTCACCCCTGGCACCTATGACTACGATGCACAGACTTGGAACGGGAGTGATAGCAGCATCGTGATGTCCTACACGGGTCAAGGTGGTCATGTCCGTATCCAGAGCATAACCATCACTTACGCCGAATAAGGAAACCGTAACAAGTATACCCAACAGGAAGCCCCGCGATGACCCATTCGCGGGGCTTCTTTCATACCTATCAGGTGTTTTTGAGAGAACGCAATAAAAAAGTTTCCGTTTTCGTTCTCGTTTTCGTTTTTTCTTCGTACCTTTGCAGTCCGAATAGTGGGCTTCGTGCCGTGTTACCAACTCTATTCGAAACCAAAACGAATAAGAAACAAACAAAAAAGATAAAGAAATGAAACAAGGTATTCATCCTGAGAATTATCGTCCCGTAGTGTTCAAGGACATGAGCAATGGCGACATGTTCCTGAGCCGCTCTACGTGCAAGACCAATGAGACCATTGAGTTCGAAGGCGAGGAATATCCCCTCGTAAAACTCGAAATCTCTAACACCTCTCACCCCTTCTACACAGGTAAGTCGAAGCTCGTCGACACCGCTGGTCGCGTAGACAAGTTCATGAACCGCTATGCAAAGACGCGCAAGTAAACATTCGCTGTGGCGTATGTCAAAGATTAACATCAGCCTCATTTTGGGGCTGATGTTTGTTTTTGTGGCCTGTAACGACGACCCTATCAGCCCGTCCAACGGCAACACCACAAACTCCAATGCCAACTCCAATGCATCGCTGATGGGTAACGCCGACACGCGAAGCAACGGCAGCATCGTCACCCTGGGCACGGTACAAGCCGTGAGCGAGGGAAACCTCAGCCTGCGAGAGGTGGCAAGCCGCATGGAGATGCCACGGCTGCAAGGGGGGGACAGAAACCTCTTCATCGTGCACACCGTACCCACCTACGGAGTGAACTACTGCATGGACTACAGCTACGACCTGCGCGCACAGTATTGGGTGGCCTTCCGTTGGGACAAAAGCAACTCCGTAAAGAACACTACGCGTACCGACGCGTGGTCTGCCGACCCACTGATTCCCACCGCCTATCAGACCGACTACAGCGACCACAGCGGCAACGGCTACACACGCGGCCACATGGTGGCAAGCGAAGACCGTGTCAACTCGGTAGCTGCCAACCAACAGACCTTCTACTACAGCAACATGCACCCCCAGAGCTACGACTTCAACACCGACGGCATCTGGTGGCACATCGAGAACAAGGTACTGCGCAACGTGTTCAACCAAGACGGTTTCCGCGACACGCTCTACGTGGTGAAGGGCGGAACCATCGACCCGGGCAACTACACGATGGTCAATAAACTGCCCGTACCCAAGTACTTCTTCATGGCCGTGCTGTGCAAGAAAAACAGCAACCCCTCGCTTGGCGGATACAAGGCCATCGGCTTCTGGATGGAGCACAAGAGCAACACCGACACCAACTACAAGAGCTACGCCGTAAGCATCGACAAACTTGAGCAACTGACCGGGTTCGACTTCTTCTGCAACCTGCCCGACGAACTCGAGGAAAAGATAGAAAGCAGTCTTGTCACCAACCTATGGTGACACCCCAAAACGAACGTCACCACCCCCCACACACGACCACAAATGAGCAAGATACACCTCATAGCCCTCTCACTCATCGCCCTCCTCTCCATAGAAGGCACGCGCGCACAGACCGAGCAGCGCATGGCACATCTCTTCAAGGCGATGCCCGACAGCCTGATGCCTCTGCTCTCGACCAACAACCGACGCGACATGGTCGACTTCCTGCAAAACAACATGCAAGCACGCGTGCGTGACAACTTCGGCAACTACGCCGAACTGAAGGCCCTCAACGACACCTACCTCCGCCTCGAGTCCACGGCCAAGAGCAGCACGGAGATGAAACTGCTGCAAACCACCGACAGCACCGACATCGTGGCACTCATACGCACCGTCAAGGCCCCTGCGGCCGACAGCCAGGTAGCGTTCTACAACACCCAGTGGCAACGCCTTCGTTGGCTCGAGCTCCCCACGCCCTCCATCGCAAGTTTCTGGGACGAGGCCCCCGACTCCCTTGCCAACGCTGCACGCTACGCCCAGCTATCCCTCGCCGACCTACGTCTCATCGAGGTACGTGCCGCGACTGACGAACCCGTCTTCGAGTTCATCCTTCAAACCACAGAATTGGCAGAAACAGAGAAGGAGGCCGCCGAGCGATTGGTGCATCCCCTCCGCTACCTATGGACCGACGACCGCTTCCGCTACCTCGACCCCAAGTAGAGGAACACCATACCCAAGAGCACAAGCGCCAAGTCCACAGCCTTGCTCCGTAAGTTCTTCTCGCGGAACAGGAACGCTCCCACCACGAAACTCACCACCACACTGCTGCGCCTTATCATGCTCACCACGCTCACCAGCGCATCCGCGTGGCTCAGCGCATAGAAATACACAAAGTCGGCCGCCGTCAGGAAGATGCTTATCAGCGGAATGGCCCAGTCCCAGCGGAAACGCTCCGTCCCCTCCCCTCGCTTCGGGAACCACAGCAGACCGACCATCACACCCATTATCGCACACTGATAGAAGTTGAAGTAGCACTGCACCGTCAGACGGTTCAGCCCTGCGCCCCCTGCGTCCACGGGAGCCATCAGATACTTGTCATACAGCCCGCTCACCGCCCCAAGCACAGCCGCCAGCACCACACACAGCACCCAACGGTTGTGACGGAAGTCTATCCCCTCCCGCCGTCCGCTGCGACTCAAGAGGAAGAAACTCACGATGGCCAGCACCACACCTATCCACTGATACACATTCAGCCGCTCGCCAAACACGAGCAACGCCCCCACTAACACCATCACAGGCCGCGTAGCGTTGATAGGGCCCACCAGCGTCAGCGGCAAGTGCTTCATCCCGTAATAGCCGCAAAGCCACGAACTCAGCACTATCAAACTCTTCAGCACCACATACCGCTGCACCTCCCAGCCCCCGAACTCGATGCCGCCCACGAAAGGCAGGAACAGCAGCGAGCAGAACAACGTATTCAGAAACAGCACCACCGTCACCACGTTTCCCCCGAGAGCCTTCTTCTTGAAGACATCGTAGAAACCCAGCAAGGCAGCACTAAGAAAAGCCAACACCAACCACATACGCTCACACACTCAAGCACTTACTCCCCCCGCCACACACAACTCGCTCAGTATCGCACGTCCACCAGATACAGCCCACACGCAGGCACGCTCTCCCCTGCCACACGACGGTCACGCTGCTCAATCACCTCGCGGAAACCCTCCACCGTCAGCCTCCCACGGCCCACCTCCACCAGCGTACCCACCACGGCACGCACCATGTTCCTCAGGAAACGGTTTGCCGTAATCGTGAAACGCCAGCACCCCGGCTCCACCTCCTCCCACACGGCCTCCGACACGTGACACACGTTCGTCTTCACGTCCGTATGCGTCTTGCTGAAACTCGTGAAGTCCTCATACTCCAGCAATGCCCGGGCCGCCTCGTTCATCCGCTCAAAGTCCAAGCCAAAGCCCACAAGCCACGACCGCCCGACCTTGAAAGGGTCCTTACGCGTATGTATATAATAATGGTACGTGCGCGCGCGAGCAGAAAACCTCGCATGCATCTCCTCCCCCACACGCTCTATACGCTCCACCGCAATATCACTCGGAAGCAGACGATTCAGCCTCCACGCCACGTCCCCCGTGTTCTCCATCTCCTCCTCCACGTCGAAGTGAGCCACCATCATGCGCGCATGCACCCCTGCATCCGTCCTTCCTGCCCCGCGCACCTCAATCTCCCGCTGCAGCAGGGTGGACAACGCCCCCTCCAGCGTCTGCTGAACGCTCACACCATTCGGCTGACGCTGCCAACCGTGGTAGCGCGTCCCGTCGTAACTAAAATACACAAAGTACCTCATACTGCCTGCAAAGATACAGAAAATTGAGCGCAGAACGAAATAAATGAATCCATTTCTCTCGCGCAAGCCGAAGCAGCAAGGTTCAGCACCACATATATCAGCGTCGACACGTCCCTGAGCGTCGTCTCCCCGTCACACGTCACGTCGCCCTGTGCGTGGCTGTAGTACAAGTTGGCTCCGTTGCTGCGTCATCCGTCACCAATACATGATGTACCTGTTGCCAATATGAGCAAACACTACATTGTTCGAGGTTAGTCCGTCGATAGGGGTGGCAAAACAATTGACAACTGACAATTGACAATTGACAATTATTAGAAGTAATGCGATGCGTTTCATGGTTCGAATAATATTTATCAAGGTTTGTTCTTGTTATTAGGTAATTAGAATCAGTAAAAAGGAATCCTCTTCATCCTATTTTGTACAAAAAAACGTTTTATTAGCATTGCTGCCAAATCTTTCCCATATTTTCATTATCTTTGTGCCATAAAACTATATTAATATGTATAAGAGGCCCTTCCCGTTATCGTTTCTTATGGTCCAAACGGCCTTTGGACATGGTCGTGCCAATGTGGGCATCTACGACAACACGTTTGACGTTCCTAATGACTATATTCCGAAAATGAAATCACGTACTCTCTTCTCGTCGATGTTCCTTCGGCGTTCTTTGACCTTCGTATTGGCTGCATGCCTGTCGCTCGGTGTTTGGGCTACATCCGAACATCTGTTGCCCACGCCCAAGAGTGTGACCTTACAGCAAGGTGCAACGCTAACGCTCACAGGACAACTATCGGTGAGCACCCTACCTTCGGCACGCTTGCAACGAGCCTTTCTGAACTTGACGGGGCAGACGCTGACCACCACGGCAGGGGCACCCACATTGTCCATTACGACAGGAGCAACCATCAGTGGAGCCTACGATTATACGTTGGAAGGCTATCCTAATGAGGCTTACCGACTGACGGTAAATGCCAATGGCATTACCATTCAGGCCGTGACAGAGACGGGTGTCATTCGTGCCATACAGACCTTGGCGCAGTTGGCCGAAGGTCGTCAGGACAATGCCATCGAGGCCTGTCAGATTACCGACTGGCCAGCCTTCAAACTTCGTGGCCTGATGCATGACATCGGACGCAGTTTTATTTCGGCAAACGAATTGAAACAACAGATACGCCTACTTGGTCGTTTCAAAGTTAACACCTTCCACTGGCACCTGACGGAAAACCAGGGCTGGCGTTTCGAGGTACAGCAATACCCACAACTTACCGCGGTTTCATCGATGACACGTTTCGCAGGTCAATACTATACGCAGGCTGAGTGCCGCGAGATAGTATCGCTGGCTGCCGACTACGGTATCACGGTCATTCCCGAGATAGACATGCCGGGGCACAGTGGTGCCTTTGAGCGTGCCATGGGACACTCGATGCAAACCGACGAGGGCGTGGCAGAACTGAAAAACATTCTCGACGAGGTGGCAGATGTATTTGCCGAGGCGCCCTACATTCACATCGGTGCCGACGAACAGACCATCACTTACGACAATTTCCTTGGCATCGTCACCGACTATGTCCACAATCTGGGCAAGAAGGTAGTCGTGTGGAATCCCATCCGTGGTGTCACGATCTCCTCCTCTATGGGAGCCGACATGACACAGATGTGGAGCACCTCGGGAACGAAGATTTCGGGACTGCCCAACATCGATTGCCGTTACAACTATGTCAATCATTTCGATGTCTTTGCCGACCTTGTGGGCATCTACAAGAGCAACATCTATTATGCCAACCAAGGCTCGGCAGAGGTGGCAGGCGAAATTACTGCCGTATGGAACGACCGCTATGTGGAGGATGAGCAGGCCATCATGCGGCAGAACAATGTCTATGCCAATGTGTTGGCTTCCACGGAACGTGCCTGGAAGGGTGGGGGCAGTCAGTACATTGAAACGGGTGGCACGACGCTTCCCAACTCTGGCGACGAGTACGAGGAGTTTGCTGACTGGGAAAGGCGTTTCCTCTTCCATAAAGCCAACTCGCTGAGTGAGGCTTCCATCCCATACGTGCGTCAGACTGATGTGAAGTGGCAGATAACCGATGCCTTCCCCAATGGCGGTGTCTCCACTACCATACTGCCTCCTGAAACCGAGGGGCCACAGGACAGTTACGAATACAATGGTACGACCTATGGCACAGGACGCGCCACAGGAGCAGGTATTTATCTCCGCCACACCTGGGGCACTACGGTACCCTCGTACTACAGCAGTCCGCAGTCCAACACAACGGCATACGCATGGACATACATCTATTCGCCTGTGGCACAAGAAGCAGGTGCCCTCATCGAGTTTCAGAACTACGGGCGTTCAGAGAACGATATGGCGCCAGAGAACGGCAAGTGGGACCGCAAGGGGTCGCGCATTTGGTTCAATGACGAGGAAATCACAGGACCGACATGGGACAATGCAGGTCTGAGCATCTCCAGCGAAGTGCCTCTCAAAAACGAGAACTTCACGGAGCGTCAGCCCGTCAGCATTCAGTTGCAGAAGGGATGGAACAAAGTGTTCCTGAAACTTCCCTATGTCACGGCATCAAATGTGCGTCTCAACAAATGGATGTTTACTTTTGTCATTACCGACACTGAGGGCAAGAACGCGCTGGACGGTCTCAAGTATTCGCCCAAGAAGATACTCGACGAGGAGGCAGAGGCTGTTTCGGCACGTATCGACGAAGTGCGTCATGCTGCCATCGAGCGCACGGGCACCGACCCTGGCTTTCTGCCCACATCGCTTACCGAAGAACTGAATAACACACTCGATGCCATCGAAGCCACCTTGGGGGTGTCGATGACGGCGGAGCAGCGCAGTCAGCAATTAGCGACTATAGAAGAAGCATACGAGACCTTCCTGACCCTTTGCAGTGAGACCACGGAGCGTGTTATGCCTCGCGTGAGTGAGGGTGATAGTTATTATTGGTACACGATGTGTACTCCTTTGCGCGATAGTCGATATGTGCAGAGCAACGGAGCCGATACGGGACTGACAGGGGGAAGCGACGGTACGGTCACTGCTGCACAATGGAAGTTTGTAAATCGTAGCGATGGTACCTACGACATCGTGAATCATAGCGATGGAACCTATCTGTCGCAATCCACAGTATCGGGCACCATTCAACTGATACCCACCACAGACAGCCCATCGCAAGGCTGGACATTAAAACCTGCTGCCACGTTGGGCTATCTCATTGTTACTTCGGGCACTTCACAACTCAACATGGGCAATGCTGGACAAAGTTACAAAGTCTTTAACTGGGGTTCAGGAACCAACACCACCGACACAGGATGCCAGTATGCCATTCGCTTATGCGAGACTGTGGAACCCTTTCAACCCCAAGTAAGCAACACCCTCGTACGTCACTGGTATGCCTTTTGCACCCCCTTGCGCGACGGACGTTTTGTGCAAAGCAATGGGATAGGGAGTGGACTCACAGGGGGCACCGACGGTACGTCGGCAGCGGCTCAATGGCGTTTCATGCAGCGCACCGACGGAACCTATGACATCGTAAATCGTAGCGATGCCTCCTATCTGGCTCCTACTGCTGGGTACAACACACAACTTACCACTTCCTCAGCCTCACCCTCGCAAGGCTGGAACATCAGCGACGCATCCACCCAGGGCTACTATATCGTGACCTCTGGCTCCGTACAACTCAATCAGTGCAACTCGGGACTCGGTTACAAGATTTATAACTGGGGGGCAGGCACCAACACCACCGATACGGGATGCCAGTTCTCCATTGCAGAGTGCGACATGACGCTTTGTGGCGACCTCACTGATGACAAGCGAGTGCGATATACTGATATTCCCCGCATGGTCAGTCTGCTCTTTTCCCGTCAGTTCGATGCTTATGACCGTTTTGTCATCGATGTCAATAATGATGGGCAAATCGGACTTGCCGACCTTACGGCACTTATCAACCTCATTCTAAATCAATAATATATACACAACAAGACAAATACAAAATCCTCTCCTTCTGCCATCCTTCCAACCGTGTGCCGTTGCACGCTGCTGTTATTCTTACTGCTCTTTAGTACACAATGTACCCGTCAGCCGAATGCGACTGATGAAGTAAACGACTCGACCACTCCGTTGCATCTGTTGAAACCCGAATACAAGGTGCCGTATGGTGAGGGAAATAAGGAAGATGTCAAGGCTGCCCTTGACCACACTTTTGGTTTTATCTATTCAAAATTAGGTTTGGCCAAAACTTCACCATTTCTGGCACTAGTCTTTGGTAATGGCACAGCGCACCGAACAAGAGTCCATTGAGGAACGGGCGAGGTACGTCCGTGCCTTCAATGAGACAATGATTAGAATCTGGAAGGAGCAGATTACGCTGCTGAATGTCATCGACACGCAGCGACTGCTCCATTCGCCCATTGCCGTAGGGATGAATGCGGATGGCAAATTCTCGGAAGTCCGGCTATCACAGGCGTTCCTCGAATATGGCCTGTGGCAGGATTACGGCACAGGAAAGGAGGTGCCACGAGGGAACAGTGGCGACCTTGGCCGTCCTAAAGTACGCAAGGAACGCCACTGGTTCAGTCGCAAATACTATATGTCTGTCATGAATATCAAGGAATTCATGGGCGACAGCCTCGGTAGGCAGTTCCAGGGCATCATATCGGACGCGCTGGACCAAAAGAAGTTCAGCAGAAACCATTGAAAAAGCGAAGCCATTGGCCTCGCTTTTATACTAACAGAAAATTGGAATTTATATGATTCTATCTGTCTTTTAATAGATATTCATATAAAAAAGGAAATGCTTCATCGGGATTTTTTCCTTGATGAGGATTGTTGCCATATTCCAATCCAACTGCGATATAAGATTCTATTCCTCTTTTTTCCTTCTTGGTCAGTTGGTTTCCCAAAGAAGATATAATTGTCTCTTCACCAAGGCGGTCTATGAGTTTCACAAGGACATCTCCATGATCATAACCAGCTGCTCCTGCGCCGCTGAAATCCAATAGCATTATTTTTTTGATGTCTTCTTGATTACCATCAATAGCTTTCTTGAGCAACTTGCAATAACTGATACCATAATAGTCGTCGGTTGCAATCCTTAACTCTTCTTCAACGTAAATGCCATCAACATCTTTACCGCTAAAATAAATCATATCGTTAGTCCAAAGATAAACTCCGATGCTTCCGAGGATTGCCACAATAATCAAAAGAACAAGAAACTTTTTTTTCATAATGTCATGCATTTCGTATTTTCAGACTATAATCATATCAATAAATTCCGATTTATCTGTCTGCATTCTCTCGCTGGCCCGCTCCGAGGCATCATGAATAGACGGCCTCGCCATCCCAATTTGTCTTCATAGGTTTATGTGCTTTATACCACATCTCAATTTTCAAGTCAATGTTTTTGAAATCGTGTTTCAAAACATTTTCAAGTTCACATTGCCTCTTAACCAATCCGGAATAAGTAAAAAATTTTTTAATCTATATTCTTTTTGGGGAAAAATGAAATCAATGAAATTCCTTTTGGGTAACTCAATATCCAATCTCATCTGAGTCCTATTATTTGGAGCCAATCGAAATGCAATTCCATTGATTTTATTCAATTCTGATAGTGTTTTTGGAATTGGGAACAAATCAAAAATGTTTAAATATGCTTTAATCCATTTATCACCTTTAGATATATGGAAAGTTAGCAATTCTATACATGAATTTGATAAGCGCGCAAGGTCATATGTGAAATCCCCCAAATTATTTCTGCCAAACCATGACGAAATAAAAGGTGATTTTTCAAAACCTTGTTCTTCCAATATCGGAATAGCATTTAACAAAATGCTATTCCGAATTTTAAGAAGAGTTTTGTCAGAAACTTTATTTAGCATAATTACGATTTATCTGCCTGCAAAGGTACGAAAATTCTACCGTTTTTCTTCTATGGTCTGTGTTAAACTGTCTTTTCACCACTCATTTCTTAAATGTACCTTTGCAACAAATCTTAAAGTCATGGATATCTCAACGCTTACTTCACTTATTACATTTTCTAGGCAGAGGCAGGACAAGGTGTGTCACGTCTGATTCACCGGGTTCGTTACTCGAGAACTCATCCGCGCTGGTCTCAGAGTTGCCATCTGTGATCAGCTGGAGGCTCCGAAAGCTAAGGCTAAAGTCCTCGAAATAGTAAAGCCTGCTTCAAAGAAGCGCTCTTCTAAGAAGGCCAGTCAATCGGAGTTGTTCAACACTACATCGGAGGCTGAATAAGCCTTCGATGTTTTCAAAATGTAGTTTCACAGACAGTCTGTGAGTTTTTTAAGTGATTACTTCTTCCATTCACAACTCACTGAAACAATAGGGTCTTCAACGCTTAGAATTATTTCCCGAATGAAGAAGGAGTCTTCATGTGAAAAAAAATGATATTGCTGCCGCACATCATCTTGAAATTCCCATCTTATATCCTTCTCTACAAGCTTGTTTAGAATATTTTTCTCAACAGGCTTCTTTAATTTTAAAATCCAAATGAGTTGTCCCCATCCATCTTCTCCAAGGTTTTTATCATCATCTTTACTAAGTATTTCATAATCATGGAATGATAATCCGCAGTCTTTAAGCAAGAATTCAGGAGTATATCTATTATATCCATCAACGTCAACAGAAGACATGAAGATAAAACTTCCAAATATTAGTATAAGGACGGTTATTGAAAATGCAATAATGATGAATAATATTTTCTTCCCTTTAAATAACATACGCAAATGTTCTTTAATTCATGTTGATTATCTATATTATTTTACGAAGATGTTGCTTTCTTTATTGCATCACTTTCTTGTTTTACGAACAGCACTTATATGCTTTTTCTTTACTGGACATATTCTTTCAATTTGCTACGATTTGCGCTGAGCTGTCCACATGCTTGTCCGAGTATTGTACCACCCCCGTATTCTGCCGCTCCTGTTTGACATTCACTTCCTTTGCTTGATGCTTTTCCTCGCTCCTATGGGGTGGCCGTGTCATGATGTGCCACGAGTCCCCATCTTGAACAGCACTCGGTTGGTTTCCTTCAATGCTAGGCAATCCTCATGCTACAGTGTGATAGGTCACAAAATAATGGAAATACAAGCCAAGCGCGAGGGCGGGCAATTCCTCATACTTTCTCCTGTTAACAGGTCGGCAGCAGCCCTTTCTACTCTTCCGTCTAGCTCGTCTTCTGAGGGCAAAGTTAAATATAATCTAGGAAACTCACAAGAACATACGAAGAAATTTCATACCACAAGACATAGGAAGGCAATGTCAATAGTAAGAAGATTACCCAAGAGGAAATAAATACGCAATGCTGTTGCAAAAGTGCTTAACAAGTGGGGCATCAAGACGCATCTTGACGCGAAGGCACAGAGGATATTGGATCGGGCAAATGGTAGAGCTAAGACGATGAGTAGGGGACAAAAAAGAGTGCTTGAGACCGCGTCCGTTTCTCAAGAAGAGGAACATCGTCCAACAGTCGTCTCAAGCACTGATGGTGCAAATATACTAAAAAATTTGGATATACTTGCAAAAAGATTTCGAGAATCTTTCAAATCGGTCTACACTACATCGGAGGCTGAATAAGCCTTCGATGTTTTCATCACGGAGTGAAAGTACATCATAAACATGGTGCTTTCACTCTTTTTTCATATATTTGCAGCAAATTTGATTCGCTATGATACTGAAATGCCCAAATTGCGGTGAAGAATACGAGGTTCAGGCCAATAAGGAACTGACTGGTTTTACCATGAAATGTGCCACTTGCGGCACTGAGATTTCAACTGAAGATGAAGTCGTTAAGATTACACACTTGAAAAAAGATACAGGATGGATTGAGCCCACCAAGAAACCGAAGTCTAAATGGAAGTGGGTTGTAGCTATCATTGTAGCGATTCTTGCTGTCATGGTTTTCACGAAACCTGAAAAAGCAAAGCATGCGGAAAAGGTTCGTGAAATGGCTATGGGAATGATTTCGGACAAGGTTAGTTCAAATGATGAGGACTTGTCAGAAGGTCTTGCCATGTTATTTGGACCATTTGTAATCAACCAATTCCTTGAACTGGGATTGCAAATTGATGACTATATCTTCTTTAATGTGGGACACATTAAATATGAAGATATTGACAAAACCCTGACTATAGGCGTCTTCAATTGTGTGTTCCCATTGGCAAAGCCAAATAAAAATCAGGAGGATTAAGTTGATTACATAATAGAATTGATGTATTTAAGCTGAAGGGATAGAACCCTTCTGCTATACTGCAACCTCAAAGTCTTTCCTCGTCGTCTGCTCTTGACGGGGAAAGGCTTTTTCTTTACTGGCATATTCTTTCAATTCGCTGCGATTTGAAAGAGAAGCACCCCGATGCTGTCCTCCTGTTCCGCGTGGGTGATTTCTACGAATGCTACGAAGAGGATGCTATTACGGCATCTGCAGTGCTCGCACTTACCACCATCAAGAACACTGATGATGACATCACAGTGGCTGGCTTCCCTCACCACGCTCTCGACACGTATCTCCCGAAGCTCATCCGCGCTGGTCTCAGAGTGGCCATCTGTGATCAGCTGGAAGCACCGAAAGGCCACGCTAAGGTTTCTGAAGTCGTGGAGCCTGCTTCAAAGAAGCGTTCTAAGAAGTCCGAACAGTCGGACATGTTCAACAATACATCGGAGGCTGAATAAGCCCCGATGTTTGTTTAACCAATGGCTCACGGGTTAACGCTCGTGAGTTTTTGTTTTGGTAATCTACGCAATAAATTCGCATCTTGTTACGTTATTATGTTAGGTAAATTTCTTAAGTTTAAGATATGGAAAAAAGTACTAAAATCTGGTTGTGCCTCACAGGTATTGCTCTTGTGGCACTTGGTGTGGTTTGTATAGCCAAACCTGACATCACACTTATCAGTGCAGCATGGATTCTTGGCTGCTTTACACTTATTGCTGGTGTCTCTAAGCTTATATTTACTTTGCAGACACAGGCATTCATGCCTAACAGCGGCACTCGTATGCTCAGCGCATTGCTGGATATCTTCTTCGGTTGCTGCTTCTTGTTTAACATCTTGGGGACAGCCGTTTCACTGCCCATCGTATTCGCCATCTGGGTGTTAATTGAAGGTATCGTCATCGCTGTGCAAAGCTTCGACTACAAAAAGGTCGGATTCTCCAACTGGTGGATCCTTCTATTGCTCGGTATCGCAGGTGCTATACTTGGAGTATATGGACTAAAGAATCTGGACGTAGCAGCGAAGACGCTTTCTACGCTTATCGGCTGCGGCATCATTGCAAATGGCCTTGCTCACTTCTTTGCCTTGATTGGCATAAAGCGTTTCGAAAAATTCATCGATAAGATTTGACTTTATTCATATACGTCTAGGAGCCCACGAAACTGATTCGTGGGCTTTTTTTTGCACGGCCATCCTCGCACCCTAATCACCTACTGCGTAAGATGAGTGTGCCGGATGGGTTTGAATAAACACACCGTGCACGTCCTTAACTTCCTAATCACTCTGAAAAGAGATTCGTAAGCACAGGACGTTATTATTTCTCTCATGGCACGGCCATCCTCGCACCCTAATCACCTACTGCGTAAGATGAGTGTGCCGGATGGGTTTGAATAAACACACCGTGCACGTCCTTAACTTCC
>ERZ842401.3129-NODE-3129-length-20975-cov-8.414245_pt1 | contig 20975 bp, 13 predicted proteins | sample MGYA00521270_ERZ842401 | MGnify/ENA primary metagenome ERZ842401 (study PRJEB31892, sample SAMEA3878208) | bioreactor metagenome | biome: Moose rumen | place: Sweden | collected 2011-10 | study: EMG produced TPA metagenomics assembly of the PRJEB12797 data set...
AGGGTACGCTCCACTATATCTTCGAATACCAGTCGATGATGGCGGAACTGACAGGCATGGACATCTCCAATGCCTCGATGTACGACGGAGCCACAGCAGCCGCCGAGGCAATGATGATGGCTGTTGCCGCTGGTAAGAAGCAGAACACCGTGCTCATCAGTGAAACCATCGACCCGAAGACGCTGAAGGTGATAGAAACTTATGCCCATTTCCATGGCATCAAGATAGAGATGATCCGACAGCAGGAAGGCATCACAGACAAGACCCACCTACAAACCCTTCTCGCCCAACACCAAGGAAGTGTAGCAGGCATCCTCGTACAACAACCCAACTACTACGGCATCATTGAGGACTATAGTGGCTATGCTGACGCTATCCATGAGCAGAAGGGACTTTTTATCATGAGTAGTATCGCTGCCGACCTCGCCGTACTGAAGACACCTAGTGAATGGGGTGCCGATATTGCGGTAGGTGACGGACAGTCGTTAGGTATCCCGATGCAGTTTGGAGGTCCATACGTCGGTTATATGTGTTGCACCGAGAAACTCATCCGCAAGATGCCTGGGCGTATCGTCGGCATGACCAAGGACAACCGTGGGCAACGGGCGTTCGTACTGACCCTGCAGGCTCGTGAGCAGCATATCCGTCGTCAGAAAGCAACCTCGAATATCTGCTCGAACCAGAGTCTGATGGCACTCTTCGTCACCATGTATATGTCTCTGATGGGTAAGGAGGGACTGCGTGAGGCAGCACAGTTGTCGTATGCCGGAGCCCATTATCTCTGTGAGAGACTGTTAGCGACGGAGGCATTCACACTTGTCTACGACCGTCCTTTCTTCAATGAGTTCGTGGTGCGTTATAAGAACGAGAACGAGACCGTTGATGAATTAATTGAAAGGATGACGGGGCAAGGCTATTTCGCAGGTGTGAAGATTGCCGACGACCAGTTGATGATCGCCGTCACTGAGAAGAGAAGCAAAGAGGATATTGACAACTTCATCAAAGAATTAAGACCATGAATTATCGATTATACGGAAACTTGATCTTCGAACTGTCGGAACCTGGACGCAAGGGGTATTCCTTGCCCAAGAACCGTTTCGGTAACTATGAGATACCTGCAGACATACAACGGCAAGAAATCGCACAGTTACCAGAATGCGACGAGATGACGGTAGTGCGCCACTATACTAATCTGTCGGCGAATAACTTCGGAGTAGACAATGGTTTCTATCCGTTAGGATCCTGTACGATGAAGTATAACCCAAAGATCAACGAGGAGATAGCGGCACTCCCCCCGTTTGCCAATCTGCATCCCTTACAGCCCCAAGGGACGACAAAGGGCGCACAGGCAATATGCACCTTATTAAGAAAGGCACTGTGCGAACTGACGGGGCTTGCAGACTTCACCCTCAAGCCTTTTGCCGGGGCTCATGGTGAACTGACGGGACTCATGGTCATTCGCGGTTACCATGAGAGCCGTGGCGACAGCAAGCGCACCAAGGTCATTGTACCTGACTCCGCCCATGGTACCAATCCCGCCTCTGCGGCAGTATGCGGACTGGATATCCTGGAGGTGAAGTCAACGGCGGATGGCTTAGTCGACTTAGTAGACCTACAGAAACTAGTATCCATAGAAGGTCCTAATATCGCCGCCATGATGATGACGAACCCAAATACCTTGGGACTCTTTGAGCGGGACATCCCACATATCGCCAAGATGATTCACGACTGTGGCGGTCTGATGTACTACGATGGTGCCAACCTCAATCCGATGCTCGGTGCCTGTCGTCCTGGCGATATGGGCTTTGACGTGATGCATATCAACCTGCATAAGACGTTCTCCACCCCTCATGGCGGTGGTGGTCCCGGCAGTGGTCCTGTCGGTGTCCGCAAAGGACTGGAGCCTTTCCTGCCGTACGTCAGTCCATATACTGGTGGTAACTTCGCTGTGGTGATGCGTGCCTATTCCTATATCCTGACACTAGGTAGGGAGAATATCAAACTTGTGGGACCACTTGCCACACTGAATGCCAACTATATCAAGGAGTGTCTGAAGGATGTCTATGAACTGCCCATCGACGGAATCTGCAAGCATGAGTTCGTGTTCGACGGACTGAAAGACAAGTCGACGGGTGTCACCACCATGGATGTGGCAAAGCGACTGTTGGACTACGGTTATCATGCTCCTACCATCTACTTCCCCCTGCTGTTCCATGAGAGTCTGATGATAGAGCCGACGGAGAATGAGTCGAAAGACACGATAGACGATTTTATCGCCGTGATGCGGAAGATCGCCGAAGAGGCGAAGAATGAGCCTGACACCGTGAAGACGGCTCCACACAACACCCCTATCGGAAGGGTGGATGACGTGCTCGCCGCCAAGCATCCGATTGTGACTTTTAAGCAAATGATCCATGACAACAACTGACCTTATCATCATCGGCGCGGGACCTGGTGGTTACCGCGCCGCTGAATATGCGGCGAAGAACGGACTGCAAGTAGTGATTATCGAGCAAGACGAAGTGGGAGGCACCTGCCTGAACCGAGGTTGCATCCCTACTAAGACTTATGTCCATGCCGCTACCTTCGCAGAGGCTTTCGATCGACAGCAACAGGTTGTCGGTCTATTACGCAGTGGCGTGGAGCAGATTCTCAGTGCCCCAGGAATCACCCTCGCCCATGGCACTGCCGCCTTCATCGATGCCCATACCGTCCGTGTATGCAGCGACCTGGTCGCTGCACAGGAGTACACCGCCCCCCGCATCATCATCGCTACAGGAAGTAGTGCGAAACTGTTGCCGATAGAAGGGAGTAACGAACCTCGTGTGATGACCTCCACAGAACTGCTCCAACAGCCTGTCCTGCCATCACGCCTCTGTATCATCGGTGCCGGTGTTATTGGTATGGAGTTCGCCAGCGTCTTCAACCGCTTCGGTTCGGAGGTAACGGTCATCGAATTCTTAAAGGAATGTCTGCCGATGGTGGACAGTGACATCGCCAAGCGCTTGCGCAAGTTATTGGAGAAACGAGGTATCAAGTTCCAGATGAAGACTGCCGTACAATCGCTCAAGGATATTGACGCTGATATCATCCTGATGGCAACAGGTCGCAAACCGAATGTCAGTGATGACTTCCAAAAGGCAGGTTTTGAGTATGACGAGCGGAAAGGCATTACCGTTGACAATAACTTAGAGACGACGGTCAAGGGCATCTACGCCATTGGCGACGTGAATGGCAAACAGATGCTTGCCCATGCCGCTGAGATGCAGGCGATACGTGCCGTCAACCATATCATGGGGAAGACGGACGGCATCCGTTTTGACATCATGCCCGCCGCCATCTTCACGGAGCCGGAGGCTGCGTGTGTGGGACCCTCAGAGGATCAGTTGAAGGAACAAGGTATCGGGTATGTCTGCAAGAAGGCATACTGGCGTGCCAACGGGAAGGCACAGGCGATGGGAGAGACAGAGGGAATGCTGAAACTCTTTGTCGCCACGGATGGTCACATTCTCGGCTGTCATGCCTACGGTGCCCATGCCGCTGACCTGATACAAGAATGTAGTGTCCTTATGTGCAAGAACACTACACTCTCAGAATTGCGTGATATGATACATATCCACCCCACCCTCAGCGAGATACTGAAAGCGGCAGTGGAGTAATCGTCCGTTAGTTGTCGGGGTCACCCAAGTAGTGATACTCCTTGATATTGGGATTCTCACCGACATACTCATCTTGCGGCGTAGGATCGATGAGTCGCTCTTTGTTATAGTTCTTGATCGTACTGACAAAGAGGATAATATCACTATACTTCACGGTAGGAATAACCAGATTGAAGATGCCGATACCTACTCGAATACCCTCAGCACTCAGATTGTTGCGCAGACGGGCTGTGGAGTAGAAACTATGGCGATAGATCTCCAACTTATTATACTTGTGGAAAGCCTCCATCGCCTCTTTGTCGTTGAAAGTGGAATCTGCTTCCGTAAAGACACGGGAGAAGTTTGCCACCGCATCATCGATGCCATCACCTTTAATACTGTCATTCTCCTGGATGCACTCACGGATATTATCCATCATCTCCGTCTGCATCTTCTCGTCGGAAGGAACGGTCATGACGGCTATCACGAAGATGACGCCGAGGAATACGAGGAGAATAATAATTTTTCCCAAGCAACTGTGGTAAAACTCCTGAGCCACGGATTGCTGCGTACGATATGAGTTTCTTGCATCTTTTTCCATGATGTAAAGGTCTTAATGTGATTTATGAGTTATTATGTATGAGGTTCATAAATTCCTGTCTGGTCTTCGCTTGATTGAAAGCACCACTGAAATCACTCGTTGTCGTGATAGAGTTCTGCTTCTCGACACCACGCATCTGCATACACATATGCCGAGCCTCCACGACCACCATCACCCCTAGAGGATGGAGGGTCTGTTCGATACATTCCTTGATCTGGAGGGTCATACGCTCCTGCACTTGCAGCCGATGGGCATAGATATCCACCACACGGGCAATTTTAGAGAGCCCGGTGATATAGCCGTTAGGGATATAGGCGACATGTGCCTTGCCATAGAAAGGCAACATGTGGTGCTCACAGAGTGAGAAGAAGTCAATGTCCTTGACGATGACCATCTGACTGTAGTTCTCTTTGAAGAGGGCGCTACGTAGAATCTCGTGGGCATCCATTGAGTAGCCCTGGGTCAACACCTGCATCGCCTTAGCCACACGCATGGGGGTCTTCAATAATCCCTCGCGCTCAGGATCCTCACCTAACAATGTCAGCACCTTCTTATAATGTGCGGCAAGTTCGTCAAGCCCTTCTCTGTATTCTGGTTCTGGGTTCATTAGTATGCTACTGATATTTTTCCTTTGACAATAGATGCCTGCTTATAGCCCATGTTCTGCAACCTGACCATCATCTGATGGGCCTCCTCGTAGGTGCGGAAATTACCTACTCGGCATATCCAGCGTGGAGAATAGAAATGAACATAGACGGCTATATTAGGGAACTGTGCCTTGATATTATTCCGTACCTGTTCCGCCATCTGGCGATCCTTGCGGGAGTTACCGCCTGCGAAAGCCTGTACACGATAGCCCGTGACCTTATGGGTGGCTGTTGCAGTAGACTGCACGTTAGCATCACTACCCTCATTGGTCGGATTACCCTGTTGGGCAGTAGTCGGATTCTTAGTCTGACCGCCTTGCTCCTTTGATGGCTCTGTCTGCTTACCACCGTTGTTACTCTTAGCAGGTTGCTGTTGCGGTACACCTGTTGCGGTTGGGTCATTCACCAACTGGTCGATCTCCTTGCTCTGATGAATGGTCACCGTGCCCTTTCCCTCAACCTTCTTCTGCACACGGTCGGTAAAAGTCTGTGCGTTGGCATGAATGACCATGCCAACACACAGGATAGATATGGAGATAACTCGTCTCATTATTTCCAAGCGTCGATAATGCCCTTGAAGTCAGCGCACTTCAAAGAGGCACCACCAATCAGACCACCGTCGATGTCAGGCTTAGCGAAGAGTTCGGGGGCATTGGAAGCCTTACAACTGCCACCATACAGGATGCTCGTGTCCTCTGCGACAGCCTTACCATACTTATCAGCGATGATAGAGCGGATATAGGCGTGGATCTCCTCTGCCTGCTCAGCAGTAGCGGTCTTACCGGTACCGATAGCCCAGATAGGCTCATAGGCAATCACAATCTTACGGAAGTCCTCCTCACTGAGGTTGAATACGCTGCCCTCCAACTCTGCCTTGACGACCTCGTTCTGCTTGTTTGCCTCACGCTCCTCGAGGGTCTCACCAATGCAGAAGATCACTTTCAACCCGTTCTTCAGGGCGAGCAGCACCTTCTCCTTCAGAATCTCGGGAGTCTCCTTATAATACTCACGACGCTCAGAGTGACCAAGGATGACGTACTGAGCACCGGTGCTCTTCACCATTTCAGCGGACACCTCACCTGTAAAGGCACCCTTCTCCTTGTCGGCACAGTTCTCCGCGCCAAGTCCAATCACGTCTTGGTTGATGACCTGAGCGACAGAGGCAAGGTGAATGAATGGTGTGCAGATAACAACACCACAGTTGGGCTTGTCGGCAGCAAGTGCCTCATTCAACTCTTTGGCAAGAGCAACACCTTCTTGCAGGTTCAGGTTCATCTTCCAGTTTCCTGCTACAATTTTCTTTCTCATTTCTTTACGTTTTAAAATTTGATATAACTTATTTGATTTTTCCTTTTTCTTCACCCAGTGTGACCATGCCCATAAACGGTCGGCAATCGTGAGCAGAACAAGGGGCAGCACGTACCATAGAATGATGGTCATGATCTTCTTAGGCACTGAGTCCTCTGGCATTTGCCCTATCTCCGCTCTCTCTAAGGGCTGAGCCAGCATCGCCTCGTCGGGCAGGTCGTTGTTACTCCACTTACGGATCACCTTTCCGTCGTGCAACAGAAGCAGTCCTGGATTGCTGCGTATCATCGTCTTCAGCACGATATCGTCCGTCATACAGAACTCATATTCCGCACCCGTGCCATTTTGCCATCTGGTAATGGCGCGCTCACCACTTGCCGTCAGACCATAGAACGGATAGCCTTTCTCCTGCGCGTACTCAAACACCTGGTTAATCTTATCAAACTGGCTCTCGTCAGCCTGCTCCAGATGAGGTGAGACAAGCAGAAACACATACTCTCTCAAGTTCAGTAGCGAGTCTGTGAGGTCTGTCCCATCCTGACGCTCGATAAAGAGATCAGCATAAGGCAACTCCTCACCCTCCAGCATCTGTTGCCATCCCTTTCGCAAGTCAGCCCCCACATGATAGGGACGGAAATCGAAATAGGGCAAGTCATAGACTGCCTTTCCCGACACGATGAGGATAAACAACGCCGTGTAGTTCATCACGATCCATTGGTTGGAATGCGACACGAACCGCATCATCTCCAACGGTTGCCATGCCACAAGCAAGGCACAGGCAAGCAGTACTACATTCTTCCAGAAAGTCTGCCAATTAGTAAGTACGATAGCATCTCCAAAACAGCCACAGTCGCTAATGGGATTCGCGATGGCGAGCCACAGCGTCAGGGGTGTCATGATGATGAGCCAACCCACGATAATGCGTGACACTACACGACGGCGGATGGCAAATAACAGGCAGATGCCGAGCCAGAACTCGGTTGCCGACAGCAGGACAGAGACGATGAGCAACAGGAAGTCTGGGACCACATGCGCTAAATGCATCGCTGCCAGATAGTCGGCTATCTTGTATTGTGTGCCCATCGGATCCACTGCCTTGACGAATCCTGAGAGGATAAAGGTCACGGCGACCACGAAACGGGCGGTATTTACCAAAATCTTCCTCATCCCTCCTCACTCAACTTAATCGCTCCGAAGACCGCATAGTTGATGATATCCATATAGTTGGCGTCAATGCCTTCACTGACGAGCGTGTCACCTTGGAGATTCTCAATCTCCTTGATACGCTCTATCTTGGTGAGGATGAAGTCGGTATAACTGCTGACACGCATACCACGCCACGCCTCGTCGTAGTCATGGTTCTTGCGCTTCATCAGTTCCAGTGCCTCCAAAGCGTAGCGGTCATAGAGTGCTATCGCCTCCTTGGGCTGCATGTCAACAGTATCAGAGAAACCGTGCGCCAGTTGGATAAGTCCTACTATCCCGTAGTTAATCAGGGCGATGAACTCAGGGCGAATACCTTCTCCCACCAGCGACTCCTTTTTGATCTCCAGGGAACGGATTCGCTTTGCCTTGATAAACAGTTGGTCGGTCAGCGACTGGGGGCGCAGGATACGCCATGAGGCCCCATAGTCATGGAGTTTCTTCTCAAACAAGTTACGGCATTCCTGCATAACCTGTTCAAATTGTATGTTGGTCTTCTCACTATCTTTTGCCATATTCGAGTGCAAAGTTACAAATATTTTTTGTACTTTTGCAGCCGAAAAGGAAAAAAAGTCATGAAACTCTATTCTGATGCTGCTTTGGCAAAGATATTAGACCGTGAGATCTTCCATCAGATCAGTGCTGTCGCAGACCGTTTGGGCGTGGAGTGCTATGTGGTGGGAGGCTATGTGCGTGATATCTTCTTGGAGCGTCCTTCCGACGATATCGATGTCGTCGTAGTGGGTAGTGGCATCCAAGTCGCCTCAGAACTGAAGAAGGTTTTGGGGCATAAGGCTCACTTGTCTGTCTTCCGCAATTTTGGAACGGCTCAGGTGAAATACCAACAGCCAAAGGCTAAAAGCCAACAGCCATTAGAAATTGAGTTCGTGGGAGCGAGAAGAGAGAGTTACAGCCATGACTCCCGCAAACCTGTCGTGGAGGATGGCACGCTGGAGGACGATCAGAACCGCCGTGACTTCACCATCAATGCGATGGCGATCTGCCTGAACAAGGAGCGTTTTGGGGAGTTGGTGGATCCCTTCAATGGCATTGCCGACTTAGAGGACCGTATAATCGCCACCCCACTCAATCCAGAGGTGACTTTCTCAGACGACCCACTGCGCATGATGCGCTGCATCCGTTTCGCCACCCAACTGAATTTCCAGATTGAGGAAGAGACCTTTGAGGCGTTGGAGCGAATGGCTGACCGCATCAAGATTGTCAGTGGCGAGCGCATTGAGGTCGAACTTAACAAGATCATGATGGCTCCCCACCCCAGCATTGGCTTCGAGTATTTGCAGCGCAGTGGACTCTTGCGAATCATCCTGCCAGAACTTGCCGCCTTAGACATCGTGGAGAAGCGTGACGGACGTGCCCATAAGAATAATTTCTATCATACCCTTGAGGTGTTGGAGAATGTCGTGAGAAACAGCCAACAGTCAAAGGCTAATAGTCTTTATTTACGTTGGGCAGCCTTGCTACATGATATCGGGAAGACAAAGACGAAACGATGGGAACCGAAGATTGGATGGACCTTCCATAACCACAATTATGTGGGTGCGAAGATGGTGCAGGATATCTTCCGCCGCCTGAAACTGCCCATGGGAGCAGAGATGCGGTATGTGCAGAAACTCGTCAACCTCCACATGCGCCCCATCGCCATTGCTGACGAGGTGGTGACAGACTCCGCCGTACGCCGTTTGTTGAATGATGCTGGTGATGATATCGACGACCTGATGACGCTCTGCGAGGCAGATATCACTTCCAAGAACGAGGTACGCAAGAAAATGTTCCTAGAGAATTTCCGGATGGTGCGTGAGAAACTCGCCGACCTGAAGGAGAAGGACTACAAACGGTTGTTGCAACCCGTCATCGACGGCAATGAGATCATGGAACTATTCCATCTGCAACCTTCTCGTGAGGTAGGCATCTTGAAGCAATACCTAAAAGACGCCGTCCTCGACAATCAAGTAGAGAACGAGCGTGAGCCTCTCATGCGGCTCCTGATGGAGAAAGCACATAAAATGGGACTAGTCAACGACTAATCCCATTTCCAAATTTATCTCATTTATCTATCGCACGATCATCTTACGACCATTGCGGATATAGACTCCCTTCTGCGAGGGTACCATACTACTACGCTGTCCATTCAGACGGTAGTAAGGCGCATCTTTCTTGTTCTCCGAGACAGTCACCTTGTTGATACCTGTTGACGCAGGAAGAATCGTCAGTGTACCAGCCACGAATGTCAGGTCATAACTCTCTGCCTTCGCAGTCACGGTGATAGGATAGTCACCTGCGGGAGAGTCGGCGTTAGCCTCACAGGTAAAGACAGGCTCCTCCACCCATACAGGCACCTCGTCACCGTTCACCAGTCCCTCAAAGGTCAGTGTGAACTCAGGATCAGGCTGTCCCTCCTCACGGGTAGCATCTGCCACTGTCGCTGTCGCCTTCACTTTCTGTACGACCAGATAGCCGTCTATCAGCGTCACCGTCTCATCGGTAATCGTGCCTGCCTCAATGGTGATAGGATAGCGTCCTGCTGGAGAGTCCTTTGTTGCCTCACAGGTGAGGACAGGAGTTCCCTCGATGGGGTCACCCTGTACGGTATAGGTCAACTCCGGGTTCTCCTCGCCATAGTAGCGGATGGTATTACGCACCTTGACAGAAGAGCCATACTCTACGATATTGTCATAGTCGCCACCTTTGAAGTTGCTCCATTGTGCCTTCTGCGCATATTTCGTCTTACTGCCACTGGGCACATAGAGTTTACAAGTGTAGTATGAGATACCTGCGAAGACATCTGTACCACTAAGGGTCGGAGCCTCACGAGGCACCATGCGGATCTCGCCCAGTCCGCTACAGTTACGCAATGCCTCTCGCCCGATTGTCTCGATACTACTTGGTACGACGACCTTGGTCAGGCGAGCACATCCGGCAAACGCATAGTCATGGAGCGTTTTCGTTCCCTTGGCGATATCCAACACCCCACTGACAGTCGGCAGTGCGGCGATGATCTCTGTCTTGTCTTTGTTCCATACGATGTTGTCGGCAATCACGAAGTCGGCATCCTCGGCAGGAGTACCTGGGTCTATATCTGATAGCATCGAGCAGAGCGCCAACGCACCCTCACCCCATGTCTTCAGACCGTTAGGCAGTTTGATGCTCCTGAGATATCTGCAACCATAGAACGCACGCTCGGGTAACTCATTATCGGAAGTCGTCAGTTCTTTACTTCCATCAATCAGGAACGGGTCGCCACCACTCACGATGCGAGCCTCCGAGAGGTCGAGTGTCTGCAGATAACCAACTGTCCTTTCCCCATGCTCGTCAATACCGGCAAGGCGACGAATCTGTCGCAGGTCGCTGGAGTTGATGTCACCAGTCAGTTTCAGACTGCCTACCGTTCCTATCATCTCGTCAGTCATCAGGGTACTTAGTGTACCGGCCTCTGTCAGTGTGACAACCTCATCGGTCAAGTCACGGGGAGCGCCCTTCACACCGATAATCATATCCTGTCCGACACTGAACTGATAGCCCGCAGGGTTCAGCAGTGAGATGTCGTAGTAGCCGTCGTCATCGCCGCTCCATCCCCAGTTCACATACACCTTACCTTCTGCGTTATAGCCATGCAGCACGAAGGCGTGACCGCCTTGCCAACTGTCGGCGCCACCATAGTAGATAGGACCGTCCTCGCTGAGTGCGCGGAACACCATGTCCATCCATTCTGCGTCCGTATAATAGTTGGTTCCATAATAGTTGTCGCGCTCGTAGCATTGTGCATCAGCAAAACCGAAATAGGTGCGCAGACCATCGGCGGCATCTTGCGAGTAGGCACCACTGCCACCCTCGGGAGCACCGCCATATTCCATGTTGGCGGCAACACCACAGTCACGCATCAGCACAGCCACTGCGTTAGCCTCTGTGTCGCTATAGCCATAGGTGTATTTGTCGAGCATATTGTCCCAGTCGTAGTAGTCTTCCTCGAAGTTAGCCGTGACAGCCTGACTACCATAGTAGATGGTACGCTGTCCGATGCCTTGCGCTGGTGTCTTGAAATAGTTCAGCACCTGCGCCATCGCCGTTGCCACACAACCTGTATAGCAGCGTCCGCCACTATTGTGCGTAGGACAGAGCCGGTTATAGGGTTCCAACTGGTCCCACTCCGTGGTCATCATGGGAGGCACTGCGGTAGGAAACTTGCTGGGATCAGGGGCAATAGGAGTCAGTGTCACACCAGTATTAGCGGCACTCTCCACCACCTGGTTGATTGCCTTCAGCCACCATTGGAAGTTGGTGTTCTCCTCATTAAACCGCTTGGCAGAGACACCCAGCACCTCAGGTGCTACGTCGTCCTTTGCCACCACGGCGAAACCGCCCCCCTCAAAGCCAAGGATCTCATAAGCCTTAGCAGTCTTTAACGTCTGCAAATCTCCAGCAACTATTGGTGCCCTTCTCTTGGCAGCGCGCTGCTCGTTGATGGCTCTTACGGCTGCCTCTTTCATCTGTTGCCTGCTGCGTGGTGCGGCTGTAACTGACAAAGTAGCGAAGGCTAATGCCAATATAAGAATTACTCTTTGCTTTTTCATTGTGTAATTGATTTATCTATTGAAGTGATCATCGTTCTATCCTATCCTTTGTTGAAGCCTTCCCGGACTCATTTTGGAGTCCCAAATATCTACGATCCAAACCGTATCTGAAGATGAAGCATAATAGTATACTATTTTAAAACGTCTCATGATGTGACAACTCCGATAGTGGAGCCGTCTTTTACTCAATAAACTTTCTGGGGTGTAAGATTCTGGGTATTCCACCAATTGGCTTTCAATCCGTTTGCGTTCCTCTTGCCATTTCTTTGCTGTAGAAACACCAAAATCATTATACGCATACAGTACACGGTCGAAGAATATCCGCTCGGCCTTTTTTGTCCACCTTATCTGAGCCATGGAAAAGCACTATATAGTTCTGTATCCATTTGCTCTGATGTGACCCAGCCGTCTACATCTCCTTTTTCTGCATTAGCAATGACTATCTCAGCCTCATCAATACGTGCATTTAGTTCCTCCATAGTGTAGGGACCTACCTTTGGGTCTTCCTCATCCATTAGGATATCGTCATGCTCTACGAATGTGTTACTATAGCCACTTCCCGTGGCTGCATACCCTGTATATGGTTCGCAGCACATACCTACATCTTCGCTTTCATGAGAATCTGGATACTTACTTGACTTCATATTCACTCGTTTTTGACTCATTGCCATCTCGATTGCAAAGTTACAACTAAATACTGATACCACCAAAAGTTTTAGAAAAAAAGTAGGGACGGACGTTTTGCCCGCCCCTACTCTATGAGGGTACAGTGGGATGGAAGGTCCCATCCCCACTGAGATCTTACTTAATCATAACCTTTTTACCGTTGATGACATAGACACCCTTCAGACCGTCAAGACTCTTAGTCTGCTGGCGAACCAACTTACCATCGAGTGCGTAAACGTCTACTGGCTTGCCATCGGTAGCAATCTGCTGAATACCAGTAGTAACCTCTACCTGTGCGGTGATAGGCTTAGACTCGTTGCCATTAGCATAAACAGCCGTTACACCGAAGGTACGGTTACCTGCCTGGATCTTGTTACCAGCAACAGTGTATGTTGTCACGTCACCAGTTACAGAAGCGATCAACTCACTCTCGTAGTAGATGTTGTAAGAAGCAACCTCAGCACCACCAACGAGATAGGTTACATCGTCAACCATCAGACCGAAAATGTCCTGAGAAGTATGACGGATAGCGAAGAACTTCGTACCTGCTGGCAATTCAGCGGTGTACTCAGTCCACTCTGTCGCGGTCGTTGAATAAGCAGAACCTACAATCGTGAAACTCTCAGGCTTATTGTCAGTAGATGAAGCAAGAACCTCAAAGGTCTCTGCGCCATATTCTCCAGTGATAGCACGAGCATAGAACGAAATCGTCTGTGCAATACCTGGCAACTCAGGTGAAATCAGCCAGTGATTGGCAGCAGGAGTAGAACTTTCATTTACTGGACAGAACGACATGAGATACTGGTTTCCACTGTGTGCACCGAATCCATTTTCTGCAAGAGCCTCACCATCACCTGTAGTATTGAATACCTGCCATGCGGCTTCTGCATAAGCATTCGGGAATGTGATTCCACTGAAGCCATATACTGTCATATTGTTGCCATCATACAGCGTCCAATCACCAAATGCACCAGTCTGCTGGTCTGCAGTGATACCACCTAAACTGAATGGTTCAAAAATACTCTCATCATCAAAGTTCTCGGTCTCCTCAGCAGCACCTGCACGAGCGGCTGCGTCAGTAGAACCAGGAGCACTCCAAGCGAGTTCTACACCTGCGTCACCCTTATCGGTAGCGGTCAGATTCTCTGGTGCTTGAGCGGTAGGCTCCTTGATGGTGATGATAGCATCAGCCTTATTGTCATCCTCATCAAGATCATTCATGTAAACAACCTCTGCGGTGATGGTCACGTCACCAGCCTCATCGAAGACAGAGGTCTCCAACTCTGCGGTAACCTCAGACTTCTGGAATGGAGCGAGTGCCTCATTAACTGTCTTGTTCAGCAACTCCTTGTCACCAGCCTTGATGACGATGCTGTAACCCTCAGCGGCATTCTCGCCCTTGTTCTCTACAGTAGCGGTAATAGTAGCCTTCTGACCTGCAGTTACGGTAGCAGGAGCATCAACTGTTACACCGAGGTTGTACTCTAACAGGTCAACAATCTTGATGTTGTCAACGTAGAGTGCATCGCCCATCTCCTCCAGCGTACCATACCACCAGTCAAACGTGGAAGCGTTGGCGAAGTCAGCCTCGAAGCCTACGGTAGAGTAGCGGCTGCCCACGATGTTTGCCAGAGGCACCTTCACGGTCTTGTACTCGCCGGAGATAGCCTCAGAGGCCAGCGTAGCAGTCTCTTCACCGTCCTTAGAGCCGATGACGCGTACGCTGTTGATTTCGTCGCTCTTCACGTCGAATATCAGGGTCGGGTTAACGGCGTTCTTCAGGTTCACCTTCTCAATCCACAGTCCGTTAGTAGCATTGTCCTCGTAACTCAGGATTACCAGTGCAACGCCATCGCCGTCGGTGGCCTCGTCAGATACCATCAGGACAGCATCGTCATTGTAGTTCCAGTTGTAGTGGAGCGAGTTGCCTGCGAAGCCTTCCTCGATAGGCAGGTCGTAGGGAGCACCTGCCAGGACGTATGTATAGTTCTCTGCCGGGTCGCTCTCCTCGGTGGTAGCGTTCTTCACCGAGATACCGAAGTATTTGTACTGCTGATCACCCTCGTCCATGGGGAAGTTAATGGTGGCGGCGGTCTCGCCGGTCACGCTTGCCAGTGTCTCGTCGGCCACGAGGTAGTTCCAGTATCCGTTGCTCTCGATAGCCAAACTATAGATGGTGTAGGTCACGTTGGCTGCATCCACGTAGCCGCCGTTGGCACCCTGTGCAGCATCCCATGTGAAACTGATGGTGTTGGCGGTGGTGCCTGCCACGGCGAAGTTCTGTGCAGCACCTAACTCGTCGGTACCTATGAATACCTTCACCTTCTCAGACTTCAGACCCTTTCCGCTGGCGTTGGAAGGAATAGCCTGGTAGGTATAGAAGCCGGCGGGCACAGGCTCGTCGAAGACACGTACGAGTGTGCCGGGAGCCACATCCGTCTTCGTGCTGATGACGACACCGTCGCGGAGCACGTCAATGTCGATGTTGTCGGTCAGTGCGTTGCCGTCGACGCTGGTCGTCGGGGCAGTCACCTTAACGGTAGCCGACAGGTCGCCCTCAGCACCGGGAACCACCTCAATCTCAGGAGCGGCGGGAGCAGTAGGCTCGGCACCCAACTCGATAGCCAGTGAGTTGATTATCAGGCGCCACATGTTGGCATCGGACGTAGCGTGGATAGCGATGTAGTATTCGCCGTCCTCAGTGACAGAGAACTGGCCCTCGAAGTCTTCACCCTCGGTATTGTTGATTTCCGTCTCGGCAATCACGGTCTGCGTCAGTCCGGCAGCGGTGGCTTCCTTGCCCACCTTCACCTCGAACTTCTCGGGATAGTTGACACTCCATGCCTGTGCGTTAACCGTAACGTTGTAGTTCTTGCCGGCCTGCAGGCGGATGGGCGAACTTACGAGGTAGTCGTCGGCATTCACCTCAGAGTTGTAGTTATAGTATGCGTTATAGTCGGGATGCCATGCCCATGTGCAGAGGTCCTCGTTGTTGTCGATGACCTGGAATGCCTCTATCGAGCCGCTTACGGTGAAGTCAACATAGTAGGGCACGTCGAGCGTAGCGGTCAGGAAAACGCTGATTTCCTCGCTCTTGCCACCGATGCCTGAAGCACCGTAGGGAATCACCTGATACTTGTGTGTACCGATGGTCAGGTCGCTGGCCTGGTCCACATAGTTCTGCGCTGAACCGGGAGCGGGAGCCTCGATGGTCTTGATGACGTTGCCGTCGCGCAGGATGTCAATCTTCGTGATGCCGTCGGCAGCGAGGTCAGAGCCGTCAACGGTCTTTGTAGGAGCAGTGAAGGCTACGGTAGCCCCGAGTGCATCCTCAAGCGGAGTGACGGCGAAGTCGCTGACAGCGGCGGGAGCATCGCCCTCGGCACCGGCCTCGATGGTCAGTTTGGTGACGCACAGACGATACTTGTCGGCATCGGAGGTGGCGTGGATTGCCACGTAGTAGGTGCCCGCCTCGTCGGTGGTGAAGTCACCCTCATAGTCCACGGGCTCGATGGATGTCACTTCTTGCTCGGCGATGACCGTCTGGTTCAGACCGGCAACGGTTCCTTCCTTGCCTACCTTCACCTCGAACTTCTCTGCATAGTAGGTACTGGCGGCATTGACTGCTGCTACGACGTTGTAGTTCTTCTGAGCCTCAAGTTTGATGGGCAGGATGAGGTAGTCGTCGGCATTGTTATCAGAACTGTACTGGTAGTAGATGCCGTATGAGGCATAGTCCTCGTTCCAGTTCCAAGTGTAGCCGTCACTGTTGTTGTCAATCACGAAGAAGTCAGCAATAGCACCTTCCTGTGTCAGGTCGGCAGTGTAAGGAGCATCAACAGCAAAATCAGCATAATTCTTAATGGTATACCATTGAATCTCGGTCTCGTGTGTCTCACCACCACCAGTATAAATAGACTTGATACCTATCTTGTTCCAAGCGTCAGAATAAAGATCGTTCAGGTAAATTGTATTAGCATAGAAGTCGTAACCCTCGGTGAAGCCGAACGGAATAATAGTCATATCTTCCGTCAACTGAACATGGGTCTCAGGTGTAAATGTCAGAGGCTGAACATCGTGCTCGATATCTGTATAGATCTCATAGAAAAGTTTCGACGAAACCAAGCCATTACCCTCAGTATCTACATTAGGCACATTAAATGTGATGTAGTAACCGTAATTTCCATTCTTCAGATTTGTGACAGATGGGTTAGCAGGAGTAGCAGCCTGCTCTACTATGCCCTTCAAAACAGGATTGTAGTAGTTAGCATCGTAATACTGACCACCCAATACAGAATAAACTTGATCTGTTGAAGTGTATGTGTCTGTTTCTGCATCATACGTAAATGTGGCAGAGACATAAAGATAACTGTCATAACCTGCGTAACTTCCCAAATACTGGTTAGCAGGGAAAGTTATGGTATTACCACTCTTAGTACCCTTAATCAACGCATCAGGAATGTATATACTAAAGCCTTTGAAATAAACATCGTTACCATCAACAGCAACGGCTGCAGTCCCATATCCTGCCTCGCCTGTATTTGTCTCATAACTCAGAGCGTACTCCACAAGTTCAACACCATCGGGAAGCGTCACAGCCTCTGCTCTTCGTGCTGCACGTTTTCCACTGCTTACCTGTTTTGCTGTGATAGCAGCCGCCTCAGAAGCAGTTATCGTTCTATTCAAGTTAACAGGCTGTGCATTAAACAACTTGCCTTTTTCCAGGATTCCGCTCTTCGACACGAACTTCGGTGTCTGGTGTGCAGCCCAGTCCCACTTGGCAATGGGCTTGCTGACGGTCTGGTCGGCGGCCTTCAGTGCCTGTGCCTCTTCAAGGCTCTGGGTGCGCTGTTGCTTTGCAGCCTGTCCGCCTCGGAAGGCTATGCCCTGGACAGGGGTTTCCTGTGCCTTCATCTGGGCAGCCTTTTCCTTCTTTTGGGCAGCCTTTCCTTTCTCCAGGGCGCGCTTGTCTACCTTGCCCGTCTTGAAAGCCTTCACTTGCGTCTTGGGAGCCTTCTTGGCTACCTGCGCCTGTGTTGGTACAGCAAGCAGCATCGCTGTTGCCAATACCAAAAGAGAAGTAAACTTTTTACTCATACTTAATTTAAGAATTGGTTAATAAAATATCATTCAAATCACGAAATTTCGAAAACACGAATGCAAAGATAACGATTTCCAACAAAACCGCCAAACTTTCGTGTCATTTTTTACTAAAAACACAAATTTACTACAAATGTGTTATATTTCTTATACCGCAAACATGGTAGGCGGTGCCTCGGTGAAGACCGCTTCAAGACGCCCCCATCATACTACGTTCTCTCTCGGAGAGAGAACTACATATGGGGGCTTGAAGTCTTCACCTCGGCAAGCCAGTATGTGAGTATCTGGAATTCAAGGCGTTTGTAACGTTCAAACGGTCCGAATGTAGCGTTCAAACGGGTCAAATGAACGCTACATTCACTTTATGCTTTACAGCCGAACGACCGTATTGCCTCCTTGAGGAAGTCGGATGGTGATGGTGACGGGACTGTCGATGGAACAGGGGAGACCACGGATGAGCAGTTGGGCATTGCCCATAAAGGCGGGAATCGTCGCTGTCTGACGGTCGGAGCCTTGCGGACGCTCAGCGACCTTATAACCCGGATCACCGTTGCCCCAGCCGAGAATCTCGGCATCACCGTCAACACTGACCTGCAACTGGTCGCAGGCATCAGGCACATAACGTCCCTTTTGGTCCTTCAGCGTGAGGTCGACAACCACGACATCCTGTCCGTCATGACGTAGCGCAGACTTGCTGACGGAAGCCTCGACACGCGCTGCGGCACCTGTTGTCTCGACACGCTCCGTGGCAACACGCTTGCCGTTACGATAGCCATAGGCGACTAATCTGCCTGGGCGGTAGGTCGTCTTCCATACAAGGTGCCCGTCCTTGCTGAGAGCCTGCCTGCCAAGCGACTTGCCATCCTGCAGCAACTCCACCTCATCCAGATTGGAGTATGCCCACACCTCTATCTCCTTGCCTTCCCAACCCTTCAGATTCCAGTGGGGGAAGATATGGAGCACGTTGCTGTCGGTCCATGCCGCCTTCAGGTAATACGCCTCGTCTTTGGGGAAACCGCAGTAGTCGAGAATACCAAACTGGCTGCCAGTAGCGGGCCACACCATGGGATTCGGCTCTCCACGGTAGTCAAAGCCCGTCCAGTAGAAGAGTCCACCAGCCCAGATGTGGTCACGGTAGAATTTCCAGCCACGCTCGATGACGTTCTTCTCCCCGTTGCTACGACTCTCGCCCTCCACGTTGATGCTCTCCATCCATCCTCTCAGGGAGTCGGTGGCATAGACATTACGGGTACCACAGCCACTCGTCTCCTCGGTGCCTACCACCACCCAGTCGGGATAAGCCTGATGGCGGTTGTCGACATCATTCTGCACGATATAGTTATAGCCATGGACATCCACCTGCTTGACGATGCCGAAGCCACCGCTGTTGCCATAGGTATACAGGCGGGAGTCGTCGATGGTGCGGGCATAGTCGATCATCGCACGGGCAATCTTCTCACCCTTGTCACCGCTCTCTATCCACCACTCCTCGTTACCGATACTCCACAATGCCACAGACGGGTGGTTACGATGGTCGACGATCATGCGGCGCAACAGGTCGTAATGCTCCTGGTTGGTACCCATCAGGCGGTTCTCGTCAATACAGAGCACACCCAGTGAGTCGCAGACATCCAGCATCACATCAGAGGCAGGGTTGTGCGACCAGCGGATGGCGTTCATCCCCAGTTCACGGAGTTTATTGATGCGATAGATCCACAGTTCCTTGCTGACGGCGACACCCACCCCCGGATGGTCGAGGTGCATGTCTGCGCCCTTGAACTTGAAAGGCTCCCCATTCAGGCGCACACCCTCCTTCGCATCGAAGGTGATGGTGCGCAGACCCACCTTGGTATAGACGGCATCCTTGCCGTCAGCCGTCATGGTCTTGAGCGTATAGAGATAAGGACTCTTGTCGCTCCACAGGCGTGGCTGCGGAATGGTGAGTGTCTCCTTACCTGTTGCCACCACGGTACCCTCTTGATTATAGAGCATATTCTGATAGTCGCCAGTAGCCTCCACCTTCACTTGCAGCACTCCGTCTCTCCACGTGTAGAAGACATCATCGATATGACTGCCTGCGTCTTTCTTGACAAGCCACACGTCACGATAGATACCAGCGCCCTCATAGTACCATCCCTCCTCTGTCATGGCATCGCAGCGCACGGTGATGAGGTTGTCGCCCCCATAGTTCAGGTACTCGGAGACGTTATACTCCTGAGAGGCATAGCCACTGGGCTCCGTGCCCAGATAGAAGCCGTTGCAGAACACCTGCGCGTTACGGAAGATACCTCCGAAACGGATACTGATGGCCTTTCCCTCATCCTGCTTGTCGACGGTGAAGTGCTTACGATACCAGCCGATGGAGTTCTGCGGATATTTCCATCCCACCTGCTTATAGCCATGCGAATGACTTGCCTTACCATCATAAGGCAGGTCCACCACCCAGTCGTGAGGCAGGTTGACATGCGTCCATGTGGAGTCGTTGAAATCGACGGCAACCGGTCCTTTGTTCTGTCCGATAGCCTTGGCGCGATAGGTGAAATACTCGGTACCATGGGTGAAGTCCTGTTGCATCGAGGCGGCATCGCCCAGATGGAATGTCCAGTCGTTGTTCAGCAATACGGTCTCACGCTGTGCGGAGGCATTAGCCACACTCAGGAGAGTGCAGACAGCAAGAAGGAAAAGTCTCATTATCTTAGTGGTTTTAGTTATTTCTCAATAGACGCCTTACGGATAGCCTCCTCGATGCCATGACGGATATAGGGGGCTGCGAAGGTGACAAAGGGTTTTCCCCTGATGAGGTCGTCGGTACTCAACAACTCGGAGGTATGCTGCCGTGCCAGTGTCACGACATACCCCATATTCTTCTGGACCAACTCGTCGCGGTGTTCTTCTCTTGTATGATTCATTCCCATTTGGGTGCAAAGATACAAAAAAAAACATAAATCTTCCTATCTTTCACATTTTCTTTGTACCTTTGTGTGCAAATTCAATGCGATGACCAAACAAAAACAAAAATGAATAGGGAAGTAAAGTAACCAAAAAGAACAATATACACGAAAAAAAGAATGTTGAAGTTTGGAAAATAGTGTTTAATTTTGCAGCGGAAAAAAGAGTCAGTATTTCCGGGAGCAGGCAAGTGTGACCCCACTGGAATACCGTATGGAACATAAAAGAGTGGTGCGATGAATGAGGTGATTGTTCGGGAAGTAAAGGACGAAAA
>ERZ842401.3130-NODE-3130-length-20966-cov-8.031945_pt1 | contig 20966 bp, 16 predicted proteins | sample MGYA00521270_ERZ842401 | MGnify/ENA primary metagenome ERZ842401 (study PRJEB31892, sample SAMEA3878208) | bioreactor metagenome | biome: Moose rumen | place: Sweden | collected 2011-10 | study: EMG produced TPA metagenomics assembly of the PRJEB12797 data set...
TGAGAGACGGCAAAGATGAGCCGCGCAAGTGGCAGCGCAAGCGCAAGCCGCCACGCCGTAAGGATTCAAACCGAGAGCAAACCGAGAGCGACAGAAAGCAAAGCACGGCGGAAAATGACTATTTTTGCACTAAATTTCAAAGCAATGAATAACGAAAATTTGATACCGTTCAACAAGCGAAACCGCGCCGAATTAGTGGAGATTTCCCGCCGCGCTGGTATTGCCAGCGGAGAGGCGCGGCGAAACAAGCGAACAATGCGTGAACGCTTGGAGTACCTTTTGAACACCACCGCCCCAGGAGAGGAAGCGGACAACGGCGACCAAATAGCCGTGAAACTTATAAACGATGCAAGGGCGGGAAACTACATTGCAATAAAACTGATTGGCGACTTTTGCGGAATGTTCCAAGAGGCAAAGCAGGCCGCAAAAGACGAGAGCGGCGACACAATGAGCAGGCAGGAAGCAGAGGCAATTGTAGAAGCTTGGAAACGTTCGGAGGTTGAGAGGGTGAAACACAATATTGAAACTTTTGACAACGGTGGCGAAAAACTACCAGAACCACCACAAACAAAAGTACTTGCAACCGCTTTTGAGTTGCTTGGACGGTCTCAAAACTATTATTCCCCTGAAATAATAAGCGAGGCGATGCGAGCGGCGGGTATGTGACAAGCAACAGCGGGAGACCTCAACGGCACTTTTCGGCAGATTCACGGCACTTTTACGGCACTTTTTCAATGAAAAGTGCCGTGTTTATTTTATTGAATATCAATAGAATATATATTATTACGGCACTTATGGCACTTTTTTTTGATAAAAGTATTTTCAAAAAACAAAATACAAGGGTATGAGGTACAAACTTGTTGGATTTTGTACCCGATTTGTACCTCAACAATTGAAAATACGATATATTATATTGATATATTGATTGTTACAAAAAATAGTTAGATTCCCGTGAGGGGATTCATTAAATTATTGGGGATGATATCACGTTCGCACCGTCTCCACCGGATCGAACCGCAGCGACAGCGCCGACTGCACCGTGACGACTAACGCCGTGAGTAACAATAGGATGACGTACGCGAGGAGGAAGATCCAGACGGCGATGGGGGCGTGGGCGACGAACAGCTTCAGCCATTGGCGGAGCAGCAGGAGGCTGACGGGCACGGAGAGCAGGAACGCGACAGAGCAGAGGAGGGCGTACTTGCCGTTGGTGCGGGCGAGCAGCTGTCCCGTGGAGGAGCCGAAGATTTGCCGCAAGCCCAGCTCGGGACGGCGGTAGGTCATCTCCAACAGCAGCATCCCTGCCACGCCCATCAGCGCGAGCAGCACCGCGATGCCGCAGAGGATGAACATCCCCTTTGAGAGGCCGGCCTCTTTGGCGTAGCATCTCTCCAAATCTTGCTTCAACGTGCTGATTTTCAGTTCGTCATCATCACCAAAATCGCGGGCTGTTTTGCGGATGCCCTGCACCAAAGCGGCAGTGTCAGCACCGTCATCGTATTTCACGAAGAAGTGTCCTACCATCATCCCAAGCTCGCCAGCAAGCTCCAATGCCATCGGCTGGATGGTGTCGTAAAGCGGACGGAAATGGAAGTCGTGCGAGAAACCCACAATCCGGGTCTCCATCAGCCCTTCGCAGAAGTCGTAATACCAGTTCAACTGCAGATGATACTGTTCCTGCGCTTTCCGATTGAAAATCACATAACGCATTGTGTCAGCCGCATTGTACTTCTCGAACGGGGTTCCGTCGGCCATCTTGATGCCAAAAAAGTTCAAGAAATTCGGTGCCACACTCATCACGTTGAAGATCGCAGTCGTGGCGGAATCGCCCTCTGCAGTCCACATCGGGCGCCCGAATATCGAATAACCCTGACGGAGAATGTTGTGCGATGCAAACGTCACATCGTTTACGCCGGGTAGCTTTTTCAGCGCAGCAACAAATTCGTCTGTCTTTTGGGAGTTGATATCCGCGCTGTAATTCAGGATATTGTGCGTTTGGAACCCCATGTCATACGTCTTGAGGTAACGGTTTTGGACAGCGACATACAGCGTGCAGGTCAGTATGACAGAGGCGAGGAAGAATTGCAGCCCAATGAAGAGCGTGCGCAGACGGCGGCCCGTTTTGGAGTAACCATAGCTGCCCTTCAGCGCGACATCCGGGGAGACAACGGTGACCATTCGCGTCGGGTAAATGGAAACGACAACGCCAACAACAAGGGACAACAATAAGGTGGTCAAGATGATAGAGAGATTGCCGGACAGGGTGACGGGATTGGACAGCATGGGGATTTCAGGCAGGCGGGTGCAGAGCAGGAAGACGATGAAGGCGATGAGGAAGGCCAGAAGCGAGAGGGTGATATAGCCCTTCGCCATTGACCACCAGATTCCGCCGTCCGACTCACCAAGCACCTTGCGGGTGTTCACACGGCGCATACGCAGGGGAGCCTCTGCGATGGCGAAATTGGCGAAGTTGAGGAAGGCGATGATGAGAACCGACCACGCGATGCCTGCCAAACAGTTGGTTACAAAACGGCTCACGGTTCCATGATCGGATTCCGCATCCGTCTCGAAGCGGATATCCTTGGCCGCCACCAATCGTACCACTGGCGCACCGGTCCGTGCCTGCTCCTTCTGGTACCACTCGTAATTATTAGTGATCCGTTCCGCCAACGTCTCCTCCGACGTACCCGGTTTCAGCTTCACATAGAAACACCCCATCTGATCCGGTTTTTCCATCTTGGCCTTCACCATCACGGGCACATGGTCGGTAGAATCCGTGGAAGCTCTGAGTCTCAGCATCTTCGTATGCCCAGCCTTTGTTCTCATGTTTATATTGGATCCAGCTGTGAAGGATTCCGCCTCATTCTCGGTTTCGCTACAAAGATTTAGCCTTGTGAACAGCGTGTCAGATTCCATTCGAGTGCTGAAAACCCAATAATAGAACGGTTCCGGCCACGGCCACAACGCATTGAGGGAGTCCCTGTTGACACTCGCAATCTCATATTTCAGTCGAGGTGGCTCGAAGAAGATTACAGGGTTCCCGATAGAGTTATTCTCGGGCAAGTCTTGATACACTGCCACCACCCGATACCGCAGGAGCGTGTCTTCTTCAGGCTCCAAAACTTTTTTGTCGCGATATTCCATCTCAAGATAATCGCCTACGGCATTCCCCTTTGGGAAAAGTTTGTCGGCCAACGACTTCGGCATTACGACTTCGTGGTCCGTATCCAAATCGGCAAAGTCGCCCGCCACACACTTGAACCCGAAAAACGGGAAGAAGTCCGTGTCGTAGATTTGGATGAAAGAGATGTTGCCAAGGTCATTCGCCGGATTATGCAGCATATAGTAATCGTATCCGTACATGTTGTGGAACGAGCTTATCGCCTCCACCTCCTCCAGACTGTCGAGGAATGCGGCAAGATTTCTTTGTGTGAAGTAATCGGAGAATCCTTGTCCGACATCGTTCACCTCCACGCGGTACATCCGTTCGGAGTCCGCGAAGCAGCGGTTGTAGCGGCGGTCGTAGCGGACCTGCGCCATGAGGATCATGAAGACGGCCAGGGCGGTGGCGAGGCCGAGAATGTTTAGCACCGTTGCGGTGCTGGTTGGTCTTGTGTTTTCCATATCGTTTTGTTTTATTTTCTCTTTTTTTATTTGGGCGCCCCGGCGCGGCTCAGGGGGCGACGCTTCCAAGCGTCGCAATCACACATTCTCGAGCCAACGTCGCGCAACGTTGTCTCCTCTCGCCGCGCCGTCGGGCTTTCCGGTACAATGTTTTCTGCCATCACACATGCCCGGCGGGACGATTCGGGCGTATGCGGCGTATGCGATACGCCCCTACGTACGGGCGTATCGCATACGCCCTCCTGCAAAAAACATTTCCCCTTCAATCCCTGGCGCGACCCTCGTCGGAATCCTATCCCCGTTTCGCGGCGAAGCACCTGATCCCCTCGTCTGTCACCATTCCCGCGCCGCGATCTCCGCCCCGCTTCCCATCCCTACCGAGCTTCTGCCCCTACCGGGGCATCCCGCAACGTCCGCAGGGTCTGCCACGCGGTGATGGCCAGTGCGAGAAGGGTGATGGTGAGAAAGACGACGATGAAGACCCAGGCGGGGGTATTGCTCTTGTAGGCGAAGTGCTGCTGCCATTTGTGGAAGAGGCTGACAGCCAAGGGCGTGGCGGCGGCGAAAGTGATGATGCTGATGATGAGTTGGTTGCGGAGCATCTTCCAGAGCTGGTTTCCGGTAGAGGCGCCATACACGCGGCGCAGACTCAGCTCGCGGCGACGGTACGAGCAATCCAACATCACCATGCCGAACAGCCCGGTGAGCGTGACGAACAAGGTGACCAGCCCGAACAACGCCATCAGTTTGGCGAAGTCGTCCTCTTTCTGGTATTCTTTGTCGATGACCTCCTTCAGCGAGGTGAACGGGCTCAGATGTCCCCAACGGGCGCAAGCGGCGTTCATCTGGCTTATCAAAGACGGATCCACTTCTTGTTCGTTAGCGTCTTTCAATTTGATGTAAATATATGGACAATCCCATACAAGCTCGGAATTGCCTTTCGCAAGATAGATGCACGGGTCAATCTCGTCGATGAGCGGCATGTTGTGGAAATCTTGCACAACACTGATGACACCTGCTTTCGTTCTGTTTGAGTCTGTATCCCACTGCTTCGTCAATTTCAGCGCTGCCTCATTGATGATTCTGCCCGTACGGAATTTGACACTATCCTCTTCAAAATCCTGGCCTTCCACCATTTTGATGCCAAAAAACCGGAAGAAATTGGCTGAGACTGTGCGGTCGGGGATGGTTATCCTTTCATCCCCGATCTGAAGTCCCAAAGTACTGTACATATTACCAAATCCGAGCACAGGAGTCTCCGCCCAAGTGACGTCTGCAATCGCCCCCAACTTTCTCCATTCACCCTTCAAGGAGTCCAAATTTTTATACTGAAAATCCTCTTGATACTTCAGATACCCGTCAGAAGTCGGCAGATTTGGTTTCTGAAGTTGAGCCACATAGATATTCTCCGTTTCAAAGCCCACATCGGCGGTTTTCATCCGATGGTTCTGCACAAAAACCAATGTCATGAAGAGGATGATGGCGAACGAGGCGTAGAACTGCACCACGGAGGCCGGGGTGGTCTGCATGCGAAGCAGCACTTTGCGCCACTTGCCGTATTTCTGCGGGGTGGCGAGCTGACTCTTCAACGCCGAATCGATGTTGGTGGCGGCGGTAGTGTAGAAGACCGGATAGAGCGAGGCGACCACGGCCACCAAGAGGGTGACGGCGGCGGAAAGCCATACCACAGGCATATTGTCCGCCAGCTTCAGACTGATGGTCACGAACGGAATCGCCTTCGTGCGGGCGCACACCTCCACGATGACCAACGCGAAGAGGAAAGCGATAACGGCGGAGAGGAGGAACCGCCCGAACATCTCCCACCGCAACTGCGCGTTGGAGCAACCCTCGATCTTGCGGATGTTCGTCTTGCGCAGGAACATCGGCACGGTGGCCACCGCGTAGTTGGTGAAGTTCAGGAAGGCGAGCAGCAACAGCACGATGCCGAATATGCTCAACGCTTTGGACATCGTTGTGAACTGCTTGGCCTCAAAGTTCCAGAAATTGTTGGGTGAATGATAGTCATCGTGCAAAGAAGATAATCTTACATCGTCGATTTTATTCGGCGCATCTTTATACTTTAAATCATATTCCGCTTGACTTAAAGCCTCGTCGCCCGTGGTGTCAACATTGTCCCAAAAATTGTGATATGCCGTTTGATAGCAATCCAATATCTTGTCTTTCAAAGCATTAACCATCGCCGTATCCTTCACTTTCACATAGACATCTCCAGCGAGTTTGCCAGGAGGATAATGTCGCACCACATCATAGTCGTACAGGGAACTGTTCTGCGGCAGATCCTTGAAAACGGCAATAACGGTAAGCGTATCGAGCGAAGGACAGGGGACAGAATGGTAGGACTCTTTCTCAGAACTCAAAACAATCCGCTGCCCAACGGCACTTCCATGAGGAAACAGAATCTTTGCTAATCGACTGGAAATCACCGCATTTCTAAATTCGGTAAATTTCTCCAAACTTCCCTCTTTAATGTCTATGCCGAAGAAGGAGAAGTAGGACGGTATGGTCATCTGTATTTTTGAAATGGTGTCGAACGAGGTACCGTTTTCCGCTGCCACACGTTTCCAGCCTCCACCGTAACCGCTCATGATGCAAGCCTCCGCCATCTCTTCGAAGGGCAGCACGGAAGGCAGTGTCTTGGCAGGATCATCCAGAGAGACTCCCGCAAGCAACTCAAAGTCTGAATTGGTAGGCATCAAAGACAACTCTTGAGTTCCGTTATTGAATTCTTGGAAGCGCATGAGCCACACCGAGTAGATGCGGTCGGCGCCGGGATACGACTTGTCGTACCGGAGGTCATAGTATCTTACCATCGCCACCACCATGAAGGCGGCCATTGCCACGGCGAGGCCGAGGATGTTGAGGATTTTTGGGGTTTTCATATCTGATTTGGTTTTTTCGTTCTTGGATATCCCAGGGCTACGCTGCGCTCGCCCTGGGTTGACTCGTGTCGGGCCTGCAGCCCTCTTGGAAAATGTAAACGTATAATCAGGGCGCAACGGTGCCGTCCAGCAGTTTCACGATGCGATGCGCGAAGCCAGCGTCGTGGGCGCTGTGGGTGACCATGACGATGGTGGTGCCGGCGGCGTTGAGGTCGCAGAGCAGGTGCATGACGTCGAGACCGTTGTGGCTGTCGAGGTTGCCGGTGGGCTCGTCGCAGAGGATGAGCTGCGGGTTGGAGACGACCGCCCGGGCCACGGCGACACGCTGCTGCTGCCCGCCGGAGAGCTGCTGCGGGTAGTGGCTCGCCCGGTGGATGATGCTCATGCGCTCCAGCACCTCGTTGACCTTCTCCCGCCGCTCCGACTTGCTGAGGCCGAGGTGGCGTAACGGCAGCTCCACGTTCTCGAAGACGTTCATGTCGTCGATGAGGTTGAAGCTCTGGAAGACGAAGCCGATGACCCCGCGCCGCAGCTTCAGCCGGTCGCGCTCTTTCAGCCCGCTCACGTCGCGACCGTCGAGGAGATAGCGGCCCGAATCGGGGGTGTTGAGGAGGCCGAGGATGTTGAGCAAGGTGGTCTTGCCGCAACCGGAAGGGCCCATTATGGCTATGAACTCGCCCTTCCGGACCTCCATATTTACTTGCTGTAGCGCTTTCGTCTCCACCGTTTCGGAGCGAAAGCTTTTGCTGATGTTCTCTAATCGTATCATTGTTTCGTTGTTTCGTTCTAATATCATCGTTTCATCCCATCATCCGTACCTCTACCGAGTTCTCGCCCCTGCCGGGCTGCTCAAGGAAGTGGTTTCAAAAACCATGCCAAAACACAAAAACAACTGATTTTCAAACAGCTACATATATAATCACATTCGAAAAGCGTCAATTTCTGGGACAACGGTGTGTGAAAAATAGACAATTTTATGCAACAGGACTGTAGATATCAACACCTCTCTACTTTAAATACATTGAAAATCTCAACCTACCGGACGAAAGTCATCACGAACGTAGTATTCGGGCGCGTCCGCAGCGTGAGGGTGCCGCCCGAAAGCCGCATGATCTGGCGGGAGATGCTCAGTCCGATGCCGGATCCATCGGTTTTAGTAGTGAAGAAGGGAATAAAAATACGCTCCTCGACCTCCGGCGGAATCGGGCCGCCGCTGTCGCTGACCTCCATGACCACATCCCCTCTTTCGTTGAGGAATCCCCGGACCTCCACCCAGCCGTCGTTCCCCTGCCCTATTGCCTCCACGGCGTTCTTCAGCAGGTTGTTGAGTACGCGCCCGACAAGGTTCTCGTCGGCGTGGAGCAGCATGTCGCCGGGCTCCACCGACCAGCGGAAGTCGATGCGGGTGTTCTCCGGCACGGACTGCACCAATTGCACTGCACGTTCCACTAGTCCGCGGACATAGAAGAGTGTCGGCGCGGGCGTTGGGATGTGCGTGAACTGCCGGTACGACTCCACAAAGCCCTCAATGCCTCTGCCCGTGGAGTGGATAACATCCAGTCCCTTGTAGAGTTCCGACGAAGTATCGGGAACCAGCGTACGCAGACTTTCGCTCAGCGAGGTGATGGGACTTACGGAGTTCATAATCTCGTGCGTGAGTACGCGGGTGAGCGAGATCCACGAGTCAATCTCCTTGTTATCCAATTCGTTGTGTATGTCGTTGACAACCAAGATGCGGAGGTTGCGGTCGCGGATGCGGCTTTGGGAGACCTGGAGGGAGAGTTGGCGGGTGCTTTCGACGTCATGGAGGGTGAGCGTGCGGGTATCACCGGCCGCCGCCACGAGCAGCATGTCCGCCAGACCGCCACTCACGCGGTCGAGCTGACGGATGTGGGTTAGCACGGGCAGCCCGAAAAGTTCCGCGGCTGCCCGGTTAGTCTGCGTGACGAACCCCTGTTCGTCATACGCCACGATGCCGGTGCGTACGTTTTCGAGAATTTGGGCATAGTAGCGTTCTTTGTCGATGGTTTCCTGACGGGTACGACTGAGCATGTCGCGGATGCGGTTCAGCGACGCGGCCAGCTCACGGTCGCTGCGCCGGCGGTTACCCTCGGGGAAGGTGAAGCTGAAGTCGCCGCCTGCCACTGCCTCCGACAGAAACTTGATGCGATTGTTAATCCGTCGGTTACGCCGGATCAGCAGAAATGTGGTGATAGACCACGCAAAGAGGATTGCTATGATGATGGTGATCATATTGTGATTCGTTGGCTAATGGCCAAAAGCAAATAGCTAAATTCCGTATTTCTTCATCTTGTTATAGAGGGTCTGCCGAGTAATGCCTAGCGTGGCGGCCACGGTGGTGAGGTTGCTGCCGCATTTGGCGATGCATTTGCGGATTAACTCGGCTTCCATTTCCTCCAACGTGGTGATTTCCTGCGCGTTGTCTTTCGCCATCGGGGGCGTGAGTTTGAAATCCCGCGCTTGTAATTCAGGGCCGTCGCTGACGATGACCGCGTACTCCACGGCGTGTTCCAACTCGCGGATGTTGCCGTACCATGGGTGTCCCATCAGTTTACGCGCAGCATCGGGACTCAGTTTGAGGGTGGGTTTGTGGTATTTTTCAGCAAAGACGGTCAGGAAACGCTCCGCGAAGGGTAGGATGTCCTCGCGGCGCTCGCGCAGGGGCGGAATTTCCAGGTGGATGGTGTTGATGCGGTAGTAGAGGTCCTCTCGGAACTCGCCGCGAAGCACTTTCTCGTCAAGCTTCTGGTTGGTGGCACTGATGAGCCGGAAATCGACGGGGACAGCTTTGTTACTGCCTACGCGGGAGACCGTGCGCTGCTGGATGACCGTCAGCAGCTTGGCCTGCTGCGGGAAGGCGAGGTTGCCAATCTCGTCGAGGAAAAGGGTACCGCCGGCGGCCTCCTCTATTTTGCCCGCGCGATCGCTCTTCGCGTCTGTGAACGCGCCTTTCACGTGCCCGAACAGCTCGCTTTCGAAAAGCGTTTCGGTTAGCGCACCCAAATCCACAGTCATGAAGGGTTTGTCGGTGCGGGCGGAGAGTCGGTGTATCTCTTTAGCCAGCAATGTTTTGCCAGTTCCGTTCTCGCCCGTGATGAGAATAGCGGCGTCCGTGGGGGCGATCTTTTCCACCATCAGTCGAAGTTCCCGCATCGCCGGACTGTCACTCCAGAACAGGGCGCTTTCGTTCTGCGATTTCCGTTTTAGGGCTCCCTTTTCGGGAGTACAGGCGCGGATGAGGGTAGCGATGAGGCGGTCGTTGTCCCACGGCTTCACCACAAAATCGGATGCGCCCTCCTTCATGCCCGCCACTGCCAGCTCGATGTCGGCGTAGGCGGTGAAGAGCACCACGGGGAGCTGCGGGTAGAGCCGTTTGATCTCGCGGAGCCAGAAGAGGCCCTCGTTGCCGGTGTTGAGTCCGGCGGAGAAGTTCATGTCGAGCAGCACGATGTCGGGCCGGCACTGCTCGATCTGCAGCAGCAGGGTGTTGGGCGACGGCAGCGCGACCACCTGCCGAAACTCGCGATCCAGCAGCAGCTTGAGCGCGGCGAGCACGTTGCGGTTGTCATCGACGATGAGGATGGTGTTGAGCATCGGTTCAGTTTTTTTTTTATCGTTCCAAAAATCGCGCCAAAAATAGAAAATATAACCATAACAGGGTGTTGCCAAGAAACGAAAAGATGCATTGTGTCCAAAAATGAGACGGAGGTGTCAAATTTTTGGACGATGAATGGCGAGGAGAGGAAAACTTGTTGCAGGAACACATATAACAGACAGTAAAGATTGTTCAATCGTACACTTTTTCACTTCTACTGTCGTTCCCCCTGGCCCTGTCCGGCCTGCGAGCCCTCCAACTCCATCTTCCCGAACTTGAACGACAGCCCGAACCGCACCGTCCGCGCCCGATAGCTCACACGCGTGGAGTCGCTGTAACTATAATAGGGATTGGTGTTTACGGTCGCGTTGCGGTTCCAGTCGAAGAGGTCGTCCACATTGACCCACACCGCGATGCGCCGCTTCCAGAACTCCGCCCGCAACCCGAGGTCGATGCTGTAGCTCGGCCGCACCGTGGTGAACAGGAACACGTTCTGCGACTGATAGTTGGCAGCAGCATTCACCTCCAACACCTTCCACAACTTCGCCCAAAAGTTCAGCCGGAAACTATAACCTAAATTCTCCGTCAAGTAGGGCTGCTCCTCGTCGCGGAACTGGAACGCCGACTTTGTGTAATAGACATTGCCGTAAAACCGGATGTTCATGAAGCTCTTGAACTGGTACGTAACGTTTACCTCCGCACCCGTGTTCAGGGTTCTGCCCGCGTTGATGGGCTGCGAAAAATAGACAATCCTTCCGAAAAACGGGTCGTGGCAGACATCTGCAAGGCTGGAGAACTTGTCTTTCGTGTTCTTGAACCACGCATTGACGCCCACATTGCCGAATTTGTTGATATACTTCGTCCAGCCGGCCTCCACAGAGTTGGTGAACGCCTGCCGCAAGTCGGGGTTACCCGTACTGAAGTTGTCCTCCCCGTATCTACGGTAGGTGGTCAGGTCGGAGGCCTGCGGATTGTTCACCCGCCGCGTGTAGCTCAGCTTGAAGTTGTGCATGTTCTTCGTGCGGTAGCTCAGGTGTATCGACGGGAAAATCCCCCAATAGAGCTTCCGCACGTTATCGGCAGGGGAATCGGGATAGTCTAAGTTTAGCGACAGCAGCTCGGAGCGCAGACCGCCCTTCAGCGTGAAGCCGCCGAAACGGTGCTGCACGGTAACGTACGCGTCGAAATCCCCGTCCTGACCGCGCGAATTCATCGAACGCACTGCGTCATGCACATAGTAACGCCCCAAATCGGCTGCCACCAACGTGTCCGTAGTCAAAAGTTGCTTGTTGTAAGAATAACTTCCCGACACCCCCGTCTCCACCTCGCCGTTCTGGTGATAGGGGATCGTGTAATCGACCGAAATATTTCCTCTATGATATTGGTGATCATTTGTTTGCAGCCAGTCACGATCCGCAAGCCTTGGTGAAAGATAGTCGCGTTGGAGATCACCGCTCAAACGGTAGCCCTGCCCCGCATACGTGGCTGAAGCACTCAACTTATGCCCTTGGTTGTTGAATTTATGCTCATACCAAAGACCCACGTAGCCCGACAAAATCCCGGATCTGTTGTGCACCGTATTATGATAGGAATAATCCCCGGGATTGTAGAGATACTCCGTCCAAGAAGTGGTGTCCACAGCGTTATAATGCGTCAGTTGCGGATAAAAACCACCGTAAAAATAGACCATATTCGCGGTGTCGGGCGTCCAAGAGGCGTTGAGGAACAACCCGGTCTGGTCTTCTCGAAACCGTCGGATAGAATGCGACGAATCTGTGGAAGAAAGCGTGCCCGAATCGTCGTAAATGGCTGATTCTGAAAGTCTGTCGTGCAGGGAAGTGCTATACCAATATTGCAGATAGGTGCTGATGGTGAACTTTTTGTTGGCATAAACGTAGGAGAGGAAGGGAATGGCCTCGGGCGCGGAGGATCCCTTCGCCCCGAAGCTCAGGAAGCTGTTTTTCCTGATGTCGGAAACGGTGACGATGTTGATGATGCCGCCCGCACCCTGCGCACTGTACCGCGCCGAGGGGTTAGTGATGACCTCAATCTTCTCGATGTCACTGGCCGGCATCTGCTGCAGAAGGATTTTGAGGGCTTCGGCGTTCATGTTGGCAGGTCGATTGTTAAGCCATATCTGTACCGATGAGACTCCGCGCAGGGTGATATTGCCCTCCACATCGACCTCCACGCCCGGCGCGTTCTGCAGCGCGTCCGCCGCCGTACCCGACTGAACCGCAGGGTCTTCCGAGACATTGTACATCGTCTTTTCCCCATCGGTCATATAGACGGGCTTCTTCGCGGTGATGCCCACCTCGGGCAGTTCCGTGGTCTTCTTCGGGATAATCGTGTCCGACTTTGCGACTGTTGTCGTGTCCGTGTTCTGCGCGAAAACCGTTGCGCAAAACAGAAGCAGAGCCATTAAAACATTAATCTTTTCCATCATTATTAACTTTGAACTCTTAATTCTTAACTTGAAAAACAACGCGGCAAAGATACAATTATTTTATTCGTTATACAACTATTTTATTAAATATATAATTATTTTATTCGTTAAACAAAAAGAAGAAAAAAATAACCACGATTGGTTATTTTTTGTATCTTTGCGGCCTTAAAATCTATTATCATGTATGAGGACTATTTGAAATATCATCACATACCTTGTGGGGCAGTGATTGACAGAATCAGGACGAAAGAACATCTGACCCAGCGTGAGTTAGCTGTACGTTCTGGCATTTTATTTCAAAGAATAAATGATTTCATTGCCGACAGGAGAAAGATTTCGCCTGAGCAGTCGCTCAGACTGGAAGATGCGTTAGGCATTGAGCGCAAGGGTTTTTTCTATCAAATCCAGACAAATCATGAAATCTTCCTAGCTATAAAACGCATGACAGAGCAGCAAAATCCAGATCTCTCAAAGTTCAGAAAAGCATTGTTTTGGGATACCGATTTCGAGTCTATTGACTGGCGAGGTAACTCCGCATGGATTATCCAAAGGGTCTTTGAGTATGGAAATGAAGGCGAAATCCAGGAAACCATTCATTTTTATGGAAATAAAGCCATAGAAAATATCCTTTCGACGCTGCCTGATTCGTGGAATGCTGGAAACAGAAACTATAACATAAAGAAGTATTTGCATGAAAAGACTGAGAACTAATATCGCATCGCCTTTGCTGCTGGATTGTTTGCAAAAAATCATGTCCAATAAGGCGTTTGAGGATTTTTACCTTGTCGGCGGAACAGCTCTTGCTTTACAGAGGGGTCATCGTATTTCCATAGACATCGATATGTTTACGAACACCCTTTACGGCGAAATGAAAACCGGAGAAATCAAAGAGTCTCTTTTAGAAATGTTTCCATATACTGAGAATCTCGAACGGCTTGACGATACGATGATGGTCTATTCCTTGTTTGTCGGCAATAGTAGCAGCGAATGTGTCAAGCTTGACATCTGTTATGATGAAAACCCTATTTTTCCAATGGTTAACATTGAAGGGGTAAGGATGCTTTCAGAAAAAGACATCGCGGCCATGAAAATCAATGCGATAACCCAAGACAGGCAGCGGAAAAAGGATTTCTGGGATATCCACGACCTGCTTGAAACTTATTCTATTGATGAAATAGCCTCTTTTGCATTGAAAAGATACCCCTGGTCACTGACGACAGAGGCAATCATTAATGGATTCAAGAGGTTGCCAAAGCTGGATGATTATACCGAAATAAATTGTCTGAAAGGAAAGTACTGGGAGTTTATTGTTGAGGATTTAATGGATCAGATTCCAGAGTTGGAAAGTATAACAACAGAACAAAATCAATAGTGATTTCATCATTTCGTTATTATTACAGCAGTCATATCCTTCATTTTCAAGCCCGAGGCTTAAAATACAAGACCTAGTTCGGGAAATCGATCCCCACCTCGCCCATCCGTTGCAGCAACCCGAAACCGAAATAGCCGATGACATCCTTGCCGTAGTGGTTATCCACAAACGTGCTGTCCAACCACACGAAAGGGGCCGCGCAGTCGTAAACCAACCTGACAGGCAAACTGTCGTTCAAAAAGGCATCCACTTATTTTCCATTCGGTTTTAGGTACAACTTGTTGTGAGGATAGTCGAAGATGACATTGTAATGTCTTAGGAAATCTATGCCTATTACGCCGTTCTTGAAATTGTCTATATGGATGGTGTCCGCAAAAGTGTCCATATAAACGGATTCTCTCATCGGACATTTATTCAACAGCAAATAGATCATGGAAGCAGTGTCTTTTGCCATTGATTTGCTTTTAGCGATGTCAATATTGTCGCAGAATGGGTAATCAATATTGTTTGCAACACTACCCAAATCAATGAGGAAATTGGAAGATACCGGCTCTCCGTTCTTGTCATATAGTCCATTAATGGTCAGAAATCTGAATTTATGATAGTATGGATCGCCATGTGTACGTAAGGAAACCATCTCATATTGTTCGTAATCCTGAATATTCTCGGGCAATTGATGGCCAATATGGATTTTTTGATTCCCAAAATCAATACTGACAATGCTTTTGTAAAACAACTCCACCCCAATCATTCCATTGAGAGACAAAGCCGAGAAATAGTCGTGTGAATATCTTTCCGAGGCGACATATATAGTATCAATGGAATAAGTGTAATCCGACAAAGATATGCTTGTAGGACAATAATAATAGTCGAAATTTCCACTTTTTTGGATAAAGTGCGGGTTCTTGTACTCTTTTATAGACATCCAAAATGTAGAATCGAATATTGTTGTGGTAGCGCCGTTGTCCAACAAAAAACGCAGAGAATCCATATCATCGATCTTTGCATATAGGACGATTCTGCCCTTTTCCAATTGACAATCAATCGTGTATTCCTCTCTTTGAGGGACACTCTGGGTTTCTTTTTTCCCCATATATGAGCAACTTGTAAAAACAAGGGGAATCAGGATGAACAATGCGTATTTTTTCATAACTGCTAACTACTTATTAGTATTGCACCACCACCGTCTCATAGGGGATGGTATCGACTATAGGATGGAGAACACGAGGACCGGATTGTCCGTCGGACGTGACATTGTCTCCGTATGCAAAGGCGATCGGCAGACGTAGCTTACAACGTACCGGTTGTCCATCCTTCATGGCCGGCTTGCAGGCGGGGGCGGCACGGAAAGCACGGTTAACCTCCGCCTTGATGGACTCTATCAGCTGCCGCACAATCTCATTCCGCGCTTCCTTTTCTTCGGGAGTGTCCTCTCCGAAGTAAAACCAAGCGTGCTCGATGCTGTCTTTACTTCCAGCGATAGGCGACATCAGCACCATCCTTCCCTCTTCGCCCGATGTGGGTTTCCATTTGAAATCGGCAGTGTCTAACTCTGTGTATAGAACACGTCCATCCTTCTCTACAACAAAGTGAACCGTGAAAAGACCTGTGAGCTTGTACTTCTTGGATAGTTCTGGATACTGCATGCTGCTGTAGAGGTTATTGACATACTGCTGAATGCCTCCGGGGAAAAGCGGCATCGTATCGGGATCCATGCATACGGGTTCGTCTATGATTTCCTCAACTTCCTCTTCTACAGCCAATTCCTCCGTTTTCGGATGGCAGTTCACCAACAAGAGTCCGGCGATGATGGGAACGAGCGCGAGCAGCCACCAGGCGGACACCCTGCGCTTTACCGGCTGGTTCATCATCAGAATCCGCTTCTTGGTCAGCAAGTGACGGAAGCTGTTGCCCACGGGCACGAACTTGCCCACACACAACTGCTTGTACAGCAGCTCTAAGTAATCGCGGCGCGAGGTTCCGCACGAGAGCACCACCTCATCGGCCAAATACTCATGGATGCTACTCAACTCCCTGGCGTACAAGTAAATGACGGGGTTGAACCATTGCAGCACCCGCATCGCTTCCGTGAAGAGCAGATCCCACGTGTGACGCTGGCGGATGTGCGTCCTCTCATGCCGCAACACCTGCCGCAACTCGCTCTCCGTGAACACTTCCGGATTCACGAACACCGAGCGCAGGAACGAGAAAGGAAGATTGCCGTCGGGCTCGCCCAGCACCCTGACGCGCATGTCGCCCGTCGAAAGTTCATCCGACAACTCACTGCGCCGATAATACCTAAACGTCTTAAACAGCTTGACAACCAGCAGAATAAAGGCCACCCCGCAACCAAGAACATACCCATAACATACCATATCTTTAAAAGACAACTTTTTTGTCGCCCCTGTTGTCAAAGTTGTCTCAGCTGTCGTTGATTCAATTGCCTCTGTTGTCAGAGGTGTCCCAGTTGTCGTTGATTGAACTGCAGCGTCAGCTGCATCTCCCTGAATCACAGTTGGTTCTTGTGCCTCTCCAAAATATTGCGTATATGGTTGTGCAACAGCGGTTAAACGGCTCGGCATCTCGATCGAAATAAACGGCAGCACCAACGCAAGCGCCAACGTTCCCACGAGGTAGAACCGGCGCAAGCGGAACAAGTTACACCGGCGCAATGTCAGCCAATAGAAACCGAAAAAGAGTGCCATGGTGATGGCGGAAAAAAGGATCGTTTTCATAACTGTTCGGTTTTTGCGGGTGAATCATCTTGCGGAACGGAATCAATCATCCGGCGGATATCATCCAGTTCTTCCAACGTAATATCTTGGTTGTTAGCGAAAAAGGAGACCATCGACTTGAAGGAGTTGTCGAAGTAGTTGCGCACGAACTGCTGCATGAACGACTCCGAGTACTGTTCCTTGCTTACCAACGGGTAGTAGCGGTTCGACTTCCCGAAGGTCTCGTGCGACACGAACCCCTTCTTTTCGAGAATGCGCACCACGGTCAGCATGGTGTTATAGGCCGGCTTCGGCTCTGGGAAATTGGCGATGATGTCGGCGGCGAATCCCTGTTTGATCTGCCACAGCACTTGCAACACCTGTTCTTCTGCTTTGGTTAATTCTTTCATTGTAATATTAATTTAGTGATCAGTGATTGGTGATCAGTGATCTATGTTCTAACAATTTATATTCTTCATTCTACATTCATCATTCTACATTGAAATCGACGCGGCAAAGATATAATTTATTTTTTAATCATACAACGAAAAAATTAGTTATATATTGCATTCGTTGAGAAAAAAAAAATTCGGAGGAGAAAGTGTATATAATTAGAAAAAAATATATTTTTGCAATGTTAAAACATAATAAATTTATGAAAACAAGCGCGCAATCCCCCCGTAGGCGTATCGCATACGCCCCAATCAAACACGCCCCATTCAAACACGCCCCAATCGCATACGCCCCAATCAAACACGCCTCAATCACATACATTCCACCGCCGTAGTATCAGATTAAAAGGACATGATTATTCCGATGATGGATTTTATTTCATCACCATTTGCACAAAAGACAGACATTGTTATTTCGGCCGTGTTATTGATGGCAAAATGGTTTTGAACGAAAAGGGACAAATCGTAAAGAACGAATGGTTGAACACCGCTAATGTAAGGCAAGGCGACGTAATCCTTCATGAATACGTCGTCATGCCCAACCATTTCCACGCCATTGTCGAAATTTGCCGTGGGGGCGTACGCAATTCGATCGACAACGGGGTGTGCGATTCAAAGGATAGGGGCGTATGCGACTCAAAGGATAGGGGCGTATGCGACTCAAAGGATAGGGGCGTATGCGATACGCCCCTTCGGTCACCGTCAAAAACGGTGGGGGCGATTGTTCGGGGATTCAAATCCGCCGTGACAAAACAAATCGGATTTCCGATATGGCAACGGAATTACTACGAACACATCATCCGAAATGCGCACGCTTTTGAGAGAATCTCAAATTACATCCGAAATAACCCCGCGCAATGGAACAAGGACATGTTCAAATATAAATAATCAAAAATAATTGGCAAAACAGGTTGGGCGTGTCAAATTTGTTTACCTTTGCCTGCCAAATCAAAACGATGATGAAAAAATTTATTTTTATCGCATTTTATTGTCTATCAGCAATTTTCGCCACCGCCAACGACGGTGTGTTCTACGCTTCCGGCAACCAGCTGATCCCGATCACGGAGACCGACATCAGCGTGCAGAAGGAGGTGCTGACCCTCAACCGCGTGGGCGACCACATCGAGGTGACCGTCTATTACGAGTTCTTCAACCCCGTGGGCGAGAAGGAACTGCTGGTAGGATTTGAGGCGAAGTCGCCTTACAACAGCAGTCTGGATCCTTTCAAGGTATTCCCGAGACATCCGCACATCCGCAACTTCAAGGTGGCGATGAACGGTGAGCCGCTCACATACGATATTGCGAACGTTGAAGAAGGACGCTATGTGAACGAAAAGTATCAGTTTTCTCAATACTACTCCAACGGACGCTTTATTAATTGGACACCTCAACAGATTGAAGACACGCTGGCGGCCTGGGGTGACCCGCCCGGTCTCCCCATCGACTATGTCTATCACTTCAAGGCGAAATTCCGCCCCGGACTGAACATCATCTACCACACTTACGACTTCGACCTCTCTTTCTCTATCGGTGAGGAGTACTATTTCCCCTACGTGTTGACCGCCGCCAACCGCTGGGCCAACCACCAGATTGACGACTTCCTGCTGTTGGTCAACATGGGCGACCGCGAGTCTTTCAGCATTGATCCCGATTTTTTTCAAAGTCCTGACGAATGGCGATTCCTCGGGAAAGGCAAAGCCACGGCATACGGTTCTCCGTACCCTACGGAAAGGGATGTCCCTGTTTTTCATGTCCAGGAAGGCAGCCTCTCCTTCCGGAAGGCCAACTTCCACCCAGAAGGTGAACTGTATCTCAGGAAAAGCAACACCATCAATTACACTTTCGGTGACCCTGACGATGCTCCTTCTTTCACAGAGACATTGGCAAAACAATATTTTTTCTATTCTGATCTGCTGGCAGCCCTTCGACACGAAATCACAAATTCGCTGATTATTCCATCCGACACCGACTACGAATACAACTACGACACCCTCGTCACCCCCGAGCAGCGCCGCATCCTCAAGAACCTACCTTTCGCCTATCGGGGCTACATCTTCAAAGACAAAGCATTACGAGACTATTTCGAATCCACCGACTGGTACCTGCCGAACCCGGAATACGACGGGAATATGGATGCTTTCAGCGCAGAGGAGAGGAAATGGGTGGAGTTTTGGAAACAACCCTAAACCTATAACCTTCTAACCCTTTAGCCCCAACCAAATGGAATCCATCAAGAAAATCTTCAAAATCGGCTACGGACCGTCCAGCAGCCACACCATGGGACCGCACCGCGCGGCCGAGATCTTCAAAGAGAGAACCCTCGATGCTACCGGCTACCGCGTGACCCTCTACGGCAGCCTCGCGGCCACCGGCAAGGGCCACTTCACCGACAAGACCATCATCGACGCCCTTTCGCCGAAGCCCACCGAGATTGTCTGGAAACCCGAGATCCAGCACGAGTTCCACACCAACGCCATGCTCTTCGAATCGCTCAAGGGCGAGGAGGTGACAGACCAGTGGAAGATCTACAGCATCGGCGGCGGGGAGATTGCGGATGAGCACTCCGTGATTGACCACGAGGAGCGCTACGAGGAGAACAGCATGTCGGAAATCGTGAAGCTGGTGGAGAAGTACGGCATGAACTTCTGGGAATACGTGGAAAAACACGAGGATGCCGACCTTTGGGATTTCTTGGAGGAGCGTTGGAAGGTGATGCAGTCAACCATCGAGAAAGGGTTGCAGAACGACGGGGTGCTGCCCGGCGGGCTGTACGTCAAGCGGAAGGCCACGCAGTATTACGTGAAGGCGCGCAGCTACAAGGCATCGCTGCAAGGCCGCTGTCTCGTGTCGGCCTACGCCCTGGCTACGGCGGAGGAGAACGCCTCGGGCGGCAAGATCGTCACTGCGCCCACTTGCGGCTCGTCGGGCGTGCTGCCGGCGGTGCTCTACCACCTCAAACACAACCACGAATACAGCGACAAGTTTATCCTGAAGGCGATGGCCACAGCCGGACTCTTCGGCAACATCATCCGCACCAACGCTTCCCTGTCCGGAGCGGAAGTGGGCTGTCAGGGCGAGATCGGCTCCGCGTGCGCTATGGCCGCTGCCGCCGCCAACCAGCTCTTCGGCGGCTCCCCACAACAGATTGAATACGCCGCCGAGATGGGCCTGGAGCACCACCTCGGGCTCACCTGCGACCCCATCTGCGGCCTCGTGCAGATCCCCTGCATCGAGCGCAACGCCTTCGCCGCCCTCCGCGCCTTGGACGCCAACCTCTTCGCTATGATGTCCGACGGCAAGCACCTCATCAGCTTCGACAAGGTGGTGAAAACGATGAATCTGACAGGCAAAGACCTGCCGAGTTTGTACAAGGAAACGGCGATGGGGGGACTGGCAATCGTGGAGTGAGGCATAGCGTCTCCCATTCTAACTGCTAATCGCTAATGACTAATAGCAAAAAAAACGTATTTTTGCACCTCAAATCTATCAAGATGACAAAAGATATTCGCAAGATACTGGCTGCCGACAACGGCAACTTCTTCCTCATTGCCGGACCCTGTGTGGTGGAAGGGGAGGAGATAACCCTGCGCATCGCACGTGAAATCAAGGCAATATGTTCCGAATTGGAGATTCCCTTTCTTTTCAAGGCCTCCTACAAGAAAGCCAACCGCTCGTCGCTGCACTCCTTCACCGGCATCGGCAACGAGGAGGCGCTGGCCGTGCTGCGCAAGGTGAAAGAGACGCTTGACGTGCCCATTGTCACCGACATCCACACAGAGCCAGAGGCGGCGTGGGCCGCCGAGGTGGCCGACGTAGATCGGAAGAGCACACGTCTGAACTCC
>ERZ842401.3131-NODE-3131-length-20958-cov-19.284170_pt1 | contig 20958 bp, 21 predicted proteins | sample MGYA00521270_ERZ842401 | MGnify/ENA primary metagenome ERZ842401 (study PRJEB31892, sample SAMEA3878208) | bioreactor metagenome | biome: Moose rumen | place: Sweden | collected 2011-10 | study: EMG produced TPA metagenomics assembly of the PRJEB12797 data set...
CACCTTCAGCGCTCAGTGGTAACTTTTCAGGTTGCAAACATAGTAACTATTGGCATCAATGCCACAAAGGGAGATCCACACACCAAGGTTGAGCAAGCTCAGTGGCAAGTAGGCTTAGGGACACCCCGAGACCCCGCACTAAATAAATTATTGAACAACTTTAAATAAACTTGAAAATATGGTAGAAAAACAGAAACAATCAATTGACTTGCGACCAGGTAAAAGGTTTGCCGTCGCACTCAGTAATGAAAACCTTCGCATCGGCGATGACTCCGCATGGAAAGCGAAGTTGGCAGGAACCCTTGACCCGACAAGAACAAGACTGGACTTCGAAGTAGGAAAGGGTGGAGTTATTCAACCTCTCAACAAGGCAAAATCAATTACCAGAAGAATCAAGGATATCCTGAAGGCCAACGGTATCAGCGACCCAAATACGGGCATACCCGATGAAGACCTGAAGGTTAAAGGTGTCGGCATCAGAACATATGCCAGTTTCATCCTACAGGGTTCCCATGAAACAATGGTAAAACTTGCTTTCGGTGATCAACGTGTTTCCTACGATCCTTACGCAGATAATTCACATCTGGAACGTAAGGAAGAAATCGAAAAATGGGCAAAGGAAATGTACGCATATGTTGCACAGAAATATGGTGAGGATAATATTGCGGAGTTTACAGTACATCTCGACGAGACGACTCCACATGCACATTGCGTAGTAGTTCCCATAACAGCATCCGGCAAACTTTCCTTCAAACATGTTTTCGTCGGGGAGAACAAATACGAGTTCTCGCGCAGGACAAAAGCGATATGGGATGAAGCAGCGAAGATCGCAGAAAAATACGGTATGGAAAGAGGCACACCTGGAGGGCAACACAAGTCCTATCTCCAGTGGCTCAAAGAACAAATCTTGAAAAACCAAAAGACCATTGAGGAACAGTATGAGACGATAGGCCGACAGTCCACCGAGATATCAGAACAGGAACAAATTCTATCCGGGCAGAGACTGCAGCTCTATGACATCAACGCAGAGATAAAGACTGCCGAGAAAAAGCTGAAGTCTATTAATACGATGCTTAATAACCTGAGGGAGCAGAAGGAACGGATAGAGATAGACATCACTGCACTCGAAGAGATGCGTGACAATGGTAACGAAGAGGTTGAACAGGAGTTACGAGAGAAGAAACAACAGCTTGATGAAATTAATGGAAAAATTTCCTCCAGAAATGAACAACTTGCGAATGTTCAACAGCAGCTGCACGACCTCGCTATCAAGAAGCATGATCTACAGAAGGAGTATGATAACATGAAGCGTCAAATGAACAAAGAACTTCCTGACCTTCTCGATAAAACACAGAGTGAGGTCAACGATACATTCTGGGAGATGGCAGCAGAGGAAATGAAGAAAGACTATTCTGCTATTAATGAATACATTTCAAAGAACCTGGATCCAAAGCAGCAAAGCGAATTACGTGGAATAATTGGGGCATCATTCTTTGAAGATCTGGCACATCGGGGGGAACAGATGGCAGCATGTGCCGCCGCACTCTTCCTGGGCTATGTCGATGCAGCTACAAATATCGCCCATGCCGGTGGTGGTGGCGGTGGCGACACCACCGGATGGGGTAGAAATAAGGATGAGGATGATGAAGCATACCGCCGTCGCTGCTGCATCATGGGACGCATGATGATGAAACCAGCCGGAAGGAAATATCAAATGAAACGTTCATAAGGTGTCTGAATAATGTGGGGCTTTTGCTCCACATTATATTACGCCCTCATTCCGGTATCTGTAAGAACTGGCATCATTGAATCTCCTGACGGGTGCACATGGCCCAATAACATCGGCATCGGTAAGAGTGATACTTTTGTCAAGAAATTTGCCTAAATGGGCATTTTACCGATGCTGGAATGAAAAACGACCTCATAGGAAGGCCATAGGAAGCATTTCGCGACGATTCCGATATAGTTATACCTCCCTTTTTGGGGCGAAATAAAAATTCCTTACACAAAAAATATAGGTGATTGTCTATAATTATAGACATTTGCCTATATTTGTGCGCAGTCCGCTATACACGGCTGCCGGAATTATAGATACTGGTCTATAAAATACAGACGGAATTATATCTATTTGCATTATATCAATAAAAGCCACCTACATATTATTATGCAGATGGCTTATTAAATAAGCAGCAATGCTTATTTGAATAGCTTATCGATGGTTTTGTTTTTCAGTCTGTCTGTTAGATTCTCTGGTTGGATGAAATTTACAAAATCATCAAACTCCCTATAGTTGTTAAACCAAAGAGAACCTGCGAAATACTTACTGTCCTTCTTATGATCCTTACCATTGAGTATGATTCTCAACATTGGTTCCTTTTCTCTTGTCGCAGGAACACAGAATATGAATTTTTTCTTCTCAACAGAAATATTAAATTCGTTGGTCACTTTATTGCCACTTGTCTCATAGAGATGCACATATAGGTCATCTATGCTTATATCGATGTCCTTCTCCATGTGTCCGACATTGTTTTCTATGGCAGTTTTCGACCACTCAGTGTATTTATCTGAAATAGCTTTCAACCTCCCCAGATTCTCTTCTGTATAAGGAATAACGATGTCCTTAAAATGGAAGTCATACTCACGACTGAAGTGACTTGTGGGGTTTACGATAACAGCTTTTATCGCAAGTGTGTCAGGGGTTGTTAGAACATAGAGATTCTTTGTCTTACTTTCAATGGTAACAGCACCCACTAAGACTCTTATCTCATTGCCATCAGTGCTGATTACACCAATATCACATTTGTCAACATAATGAGCTTTTGTTACCATCATAGACATGACAGCCAACAAAAAGAATATAGTTCTTTTCATAATTATCAGTCTAATCTGGAATTGCGATAATGACAGTTATTTGGGTAGAATAATCAGAAGTAACAAGTATGCCAACATACTTGCCATTTATGGTGGCATTACCTGAATATTGAGTATAGGTCTTACCTTCGACTTTCTCCTGCCGCTTAGTAAGAGTTGTTTTGTAGCGTTTCTCGCTCTCGGCTACAATGTCGCTGAGTTTGTTTTCTGAATAGCCGACATATTGAACCATGTCGTAATAAAGACCCGGTGTCGAACCACGGAACATATAAGAGATGTTACAGGTTCCATTGGTATTCGTGTACATTAGCATGTATTGGTCGTAGGTCAACTGCCAGGAACTTCCTGCCATGTAACTCTTAACCTGCTCTAAGGTTGCTCCCCAGTTGAAACATGGCTCAACATAGTCGGGCATCCCTTTACTTTCCTCTTGCGAGGTGGTTGTGTCATCATCGTCACCTCCACAACTGGTAAGCAGCGGGACGCTTGTAATGGCTAACAAAGCCATTGACAGCAATGCAATTTTCTTTTTCATTTTGGCGATTCTTTAGCAGTTTTAAATTTACATTCTCGTTTGCGACAAATAAAGAGGACTGCCCCCTGTGTCCTACTGCAAGGCATCGCCAAACGCCTGTAAATACGCACAGTAAGGCAGCCCTTCAATGAGAACTGCCGTCTGTGCCTCGTATCCCTTTCAGCAGATTTTGGCGATTTTTGCAGCAGGGAGACACATTCGTCGGGTGCAAAGGTACAAATATTATATTAAATAAAGGTGGAAAAATAGAAGAAAAGTGCAATTTCAGACTCATTATTTTGAAAAAAGATTAAAACCGATGTCGTATTGTTGGTGTTTTGGTAGAAATTCACTAAATTTGCGTCAAATTCAAAATATTACTATCACATGAAAGATTTGAATAGGCTGAAAGTGGTTCTTGCAGAGAAAAAGAGAACTAATAAGTGGCTGGCAGAACAGTTGGGTAAGAACTACTCCACCATCAGTAAGTGGTGTACCAATACGTCTCAGCCCGACTTGCAAACACTTGACCGTATTGCACAACTTCTTGATATGGACGTGAAAGATCTGCTGAACTCTACACGCGATGACGTGATGTATATACCAGTACCGAAACAACAAATACAGGAGCAACAATGATAACAGGCGAGATAAAAGCGAAGATCGACCTGATATGGGAAGACTTCTGGACGGGTGGTATCACAAACAGTATCAGTGTGCTGGAGCAGATGACCTACCTCTTCTTTATGAAACTACTCGACGATGCGCAGCAAAAGACTGAGAGTAATGCCAACCTTTTGGGTACGAAGTTGGTGAACCCGACGTTCCCGCCAGGCGAGTTGTGGCACAACCCAGAGACCGATCAGGACGTGCCGTATGAGCGGCTGCGCTGGCATGTATTCCGTCATGACGACGGGGCGACGATGTTTCAGAACATCCGCATGAATGTATTCCCGTTCATCAAGAACTTGAATGCCGGGCGTGAGTCGGCTTACAGCCGATTCATGGAGAACGCCACGTTCCTCATCCCCAATGCCCGTACACTGTTGAAGGTCGTGGAGGGTGTTGATGGTCTCGACATGAACAACCGCGATACGATGGGTGATGTCTATGAGTACGTGTTGGGCAAGATGGCGGCTTCAGGCACCAACGGTCAGTTTCGCACGCCGCGACACATCATCGCCATGATGGTGGAGCTGATGAAGCCTACCATCAAGGACACCATCTGCGACCCGGCTATGGGAAGTGCGGGCTTCATCGTGGAGAGCGCGAAGTACATCAAGGCACACTATGCCGACGAGTTGATGAAGCGCGAGAACCAGGAGCACTACCGTAACCGCATGTTCCACGGCTTTGACACCGACCAGACCATGCTCCGCATCGGTGCCATGAACCTGATGCTGCACAGCGTCGATAATCCCGACATAGAATATAAGGACTCGCTTTCAACCGACAATACAGACAGTGATCGCTACACCCTCTGCTTAGCTAATCCACCATTTGCCGGAAGTATTGACAAGGAGGTCATCGCCAAGTCGCTGACGGCCATTGCCTCTACCAAGAAGACGGAGCTTCTCTTTGTGGCACTCTTCACCCGTATGCTGGAGTTGGGTGGCCGTTGCGCCAGCATCGTTCCCGACGGCGTGCTGTTCGGCACATCGGCAGGACACAAGGCCATCCGCAAGGAACTCGTTGACCACCAGCGGTTGCAGGCCGTCATTTCCATGCCCAGCGGCGTGTTCAAGCCCTATGCAGGTGTGAGTACCGCCATCCTCATCTTCACCAAGACCAACAGCGGCGGCACCGATAAGGTGTGGTTCTACGACATGCGAGCCGACGGTTTCTCGCTCGATGACAAGCGAAATCCGGTCAGCGAGAACGACATCCCCGACATTATCCACCGTTACGAGCACTTGGATGAGGAAGAGACGCGAAGCCGCAAGGAGCAGAGTTTCTTCGTTCCCGCCGACGAGATACGCCAGAACGACTACGACCTCTCTATCAATAAATATAAAGAAGTGGAGCGCGAGCGCGTGGAGTACGAGCCGGTGACAGACATCATGGCACGGCTGGAGCAGACGGAGCAAGAATACCAGAAAGGATTTGTTGAACTAAGTCTCATCTTAAAAACCAATAGCGATGGAACAGAATAGTCCTCTTCAGTACGATGCTCTTCGTAAAGCTGTCGATGCCATCAAAGATGCTATACTACAGAGTCAGTCCCGAGCAGCACAGATGGTAAACCAGGAACAGTTGTCGCTGTACTATGGCATTGGCAGATATGTATCGAATCATTCCCGCAAAGGTTTCTGGGGAACAGGAGCTATTGACAATATCAGCAAGATGTTAAAGTCTGAACTACCCGGACTAAAGGGCTTCTCTGCTGAAAACATCAAACTGATGCGACGTTTCTACGAGGCATGGAAAGAGATAGAGGTTAATTCGGTAGTCCGAACTACCGAAAATACAAATATTAACAATTCGGAGCTGCCCATAAATTCGGTAGTCCAAACTACCGAATTGACAAACGATGATGCAGAGGAAGACGCAATCCACCAACTTCAACTTACTTCTGATGATAGTTTCCCGATTGTTGCATTCCTGAACATCTCCTTCACTCATCACGTAATGATCTTCCGTAATGCAAAAGACTATGATGAGCGTAAATACTATATACAACTGGCATATCAGCAACGGCTGAAGGCTGATGATCTGGAGCACATGATAAAGGCCGGTGTATACGAACATAGGGGCAGTCTTCCCAATAATTTCTTCAAAACGATTCCTGACAAGAGATTGGCATTGCGCACTCTTCAGATGTTTAAGGATGAGTATCTTATGGACTATATCAATGTGGAAGATATAGACGTGAGCGACCCAACCGATGTCGATGAGAGAGTCATGGAGAACAAAATTGTCATGAACATAAAGAACTTTATCATGACGTTTGGAAAGTCGTTCACCTACAAAGGCCATCAGGTGCATTATGACAAGTTGGGGCACGACCACTGGGTTGACTTGCTTTTCTTTAATCGTGAGCTTCAGGCCCTGGTGGTCGTGGAATTGAAGAAAGGAGCCTTCAAACCAGCCTATCTTGGGCAGTTGGCTGCTTATCTTCGCATCCTTGACGATGACGAAAGACTGCCAGGTGAGAACCCATCAGTGGGTATCATCCTCTGCAAGAAAGCCGACAAGGCTTACGTGGAGTATGTGCTGCAAGACTATGTGAAGCCCATGGGTGTAGCAACATACCAAAACATGCAGCAGCGACTTAAGGAACTCCTTCCCCCAGAGGAAGATATGAAGAAAATTCTCGAAGCTAAGGAGGAAAAGGAATGAGAGAGGGATGGACATATAAGAAGTTGAACGAAGTCTGCGATAAAGGTTCTTCAAACATTGTTATCAATAAGCTCGAAGATAATAATGGCGATTATCCTTTATATGGTGCAAGCGGATTGGTGAAGAATGTGGATTTCTATCATCAGGACAAGCCATATATCGGCATTGTGAAGGACGGAGCTGGTGTTGGCCGGGTTAACACTTATCCAGCCTTCTCATCTTTGGTTGGCACGATGCAGTATATCCTTGCGAAAGAGGATTGCCTGCTTGATTACATCAAATACTTCCTTGTAAAGCTCGACTTATCACATTGCGTTTCTGGAGCAACCATTCCGCATATCTATTTCAAGGACTATGGCAAAGAGAGGATTCCCGTTCCCACTATTGATGTTCAGCAATCCATCGTTGCGGAACTTGACAAGATAAACGAGTTGATTGGACTGAAGAAGTCGCAGTTGAGTGACCTCGATAGCCTCGCAAAGAGCATATTCTATGGTATGTTCGGCGATCCTGTGGAGAATGAGAAGGGATGGGAGGTGAAGAAGCTTAAAGAGATTGGAAGAATTATGACAGGAAACACGCCAAGCAAGTCTGTATCAGAATACTACAATAACAACTTTATTGAGTGGATAAAGACAGACAATATAGAAAAGAATCAACTATATGCCACTGAGGCGAAACAATATTTGTCTGAGAGAGGCGCTAATTGTGGCCGTGTCGTAAACAAAGGCTCTCTTCTTGTAGCATGTATTGCTGGCAGCTTAGACTCTATAGGTAAGGCTTGCGTGACAGACCGCCGCGTAGCATTTAATCAGCAGATTAATGCTATCGTTCCCTATGGAAACATAGATATATTGTTTCTTTTCCATCTTGTTGCGAGGATGAAAGGAATTATTCAAGAGCGAGCATCAACAGGGATGAAGCATATTTTGACCAAAAGTGTAATGGAGGATATTGCCGTTCCTCTTCCCCCTCTCCCCCTCCAGCAATCCTTCGCAACCCAAATTACCGCCATCGAGCAGCAGAAGCAGCGGATAAGTGCATCGATTAAAGATCTTGAAACCATACTGGCTTCGCGGATGCAGTATTGGTTTGACTAAAAAATAAAACTACGTTATGGGAAACTTTGATTTCATCAAGCAGATACCAGAAACTGAGGAACTGCAGGAATATTGCAAGCAGGCTGAGCGCACACAGAAGGTAAGCCCAAAATTGAGCGTTATCAATTGCCGCCTGGCCTTGGAGTGGACGATGCTTCAGCTGTTTGCCATGAAGCACATCGATGCTGATGGGCTGTCGCTTTCGCAGATGGTTGACCACGATGAGTTCCGTATGTTCATCGGTGCCGACCCTATATTCTGGCGTGACATCCGCTATGTGCGGACGATGGGCAACCGTGGCGCACATATTGAGCTGACACCCGACAAGCGCATCACCGAGCAGCAGGCCATGTACACGTTGATAGACCTGCACTATGTGCTGGGCTACATCTTCCAGTCCCTGCGTTTGGTGAACCGTATCAAGCCCTTCGACCGTGAGATAGTAGGCAAGCGTGAGCGCATCACCGTAGTGCAGCCCGTGCGCCAGCCAGAACCAAATCCTGCCTTTGTGCAACAAGTGCCGGCAGACAATGTGGCTGTGCCGCGAGAGAACATCACGATGCCCGAGAGTCCGCTGACGGAGGCCGAGACGCGCCACCAGTTCATCGATATGCTGCTGACCGAAGCCGGATGGGAGGTGCAGCAGGATAAAGGTGTGCTAAAGCCCAGTTGTGCTTGCATAGAGGTGGAGGTAGATGGAATGCCCGACGGAAAGAAGGGATATGTGGACTATGTGCTGTTTGATGCCGCTTTGAAACCCGTGGCACTGATTGAAGCCAAGCGTACCACCGTAAGCATCGAGGCCGGACGGCAACAGGCCAAGCTCTATGCCGACTGTTTGGAGCGTCGGTATGGCCTACGCCCGGTCATCTATCTGAGCAACGGCCATACTACGGAAATCATTGACGGGCTGGGCTATCCCTCACGACAGTTGTATGGTTTCCATAGCGAGGAAGACTTGCAGGTGTTGCACCTGCGCCGTCGTGAGCGTGGCACCATCAGCGACCTGAGTGTGCGTGATGAGATCACCAATCGCGAATACCAAAAACGCGCCATTCGTGCCGTGTGCGACCATCTGGCCAAGATGCACCGCTCGTCGCTTATCATTATGGCCACGGGAACGGGCAAGACCCGCGTGGCCGTGTCGCTGACCGATGTGCTGATGCGCAACCGCTGGGTGAAGAATGTGCTGTTCCTGGCCGACCGCACGTCATTGGTAAAGCAGGCGAAAGTAAAGGGCTTCGCCAAGTACCTGACCGATGCCACCTTCTGCGAGTTGAACGACATGGGAGCCGTAGACAATGCCGAGAAGCGCAAGCAGGCACTGGAGGCCCGCGTGGTGTTGAGTACCTACCAGACGATGATCAACTATGTGGAAGCCGACGACAAACCATTCAGCGTAGGACACTTCGACCTCATCATCATCGACGAGGCACACCGCTCGGTGTTCGGCAAGTACGGAGCCATCTTCGACTATTTCGACTCATTCCTTATCGGCCTTACGGCTACGCCGCGTGATGAAGTGGCACGCTCGACGTTCAACCTGTTGCAGATGGACCCGGAGCAGACTTTTGCCTATGAATATGAAGAAGCCATCCGCGACGGCTACCTGGTTCCCTATCACGGCTTTGTTCGCAAGAGCCAGGTGATGCAGCAGGGATTCCAAGTGGCCACGATGGCCGCTGAAGACCGCGAACAGCTGCAACCCGTGTTCGACTACGAGAAGACGAAGTACGACCTCGATCCGTCGGAAGACTACGAGCGAGACATCGAGGGCAAGGAGATATTCAGTTACATCTTTAATATTGACACCATCGACAAGATGCTACAAGACCTGATGGAGCACGGTCTGCGGGTCCAGAGCGGCAACGTCATCGGCAAGAGCATTATCTTCTGCTACAACCACCAGCACACCGAGTTGGTGGTGGAGCGTTTCAAGGTGCTCTACCCGGAGTTGGGGGACGACTTCTGCGCTCTCATTGACAACTACGTGAACTACGCCCAGACACTCATCGACAACTTCGAGAAGCGCGACGAGATGCCGCAAGTGGCCGTGTCGGTGTATATGCTCGACACCGGCATCGACGTGCCGGACATCCTGAACCTCGTGTTCTTCAAGCCCGTGGTGAGCAGCATCCGTTTCAAGCAGATGATAGGTCGTGGCACCCGGCTCTCGGAAGGCATCTTCGGCTACGGACAGGACAAGACGGGGTTCTATATCTTCGACTGGTGCAACAACTTTGAATACTTCAAGCAGAACCCCAGCGGCACAGAGACCGCCGTGGCACAGTCGCTGGCCGAACGGCTCTTCTGCATCCGTACAGACATCGCCTTTGCCTTGCAGGCTGCCGAGCACCAGGAGAACGAAGAAGAGAAGGCACTGCATGACGAGTTGAAACAGCGGCTGATGGCACAGGTGGCCGAAATCAAGGACACGATGATTAGCACCCGCCGTGTGTGGCCGACGGTGACGAAGTTCCGTGATGCTAACAGCTGGACTTGCCTGTCAGCCCTCGACGTACAGGAACTGAAGGACATCATCTCACCGCTCATCGTCAGGAAACTGACGGATGAAAGTGCTGAGAAGTTCGACTTGATTATGCTGAACATTGAACTGGGTAAGCTATGCGAAGAGGTAGACACTATTCCGTCAGAGAACCGTGTGTTTATGATATGTAAGAAACTGGAGGAGAAAGCCACCGTTCCTGTCATAGCCCAACACTTGCAGACCATCCGAGACGTGCAGAAGCGAGGATTCTTTGAGGATGCCTCACTGCGTCTGTTGGAGAACACCCGCAAGGAACTTCGTGAACTGGTAAAGCACCTTGAAAGTGTGCAGTCGAAGAACTTCACCTTGAACATCGAGGATATCGTTACCGATGGTGGCGAGACCGAAACTGTCAGTCTGAGTGGCAACACCTACCGCCAACGTGTCATCGACTACATTCGTGAGCACCGAGACGATGAAGTGTTCCAGAAAATTTTCCGACTGGAACAGCTCACGCCTGATGACATCTCACAGCTGGAGCGCATTATGTGGGAAGAGCTGGGCACCCGTGAGGACTATAACCGCTATACACAGTCCGACAGTATGAATGTGGCCATGTTCATCCGTTCTGTCATAAAGGTTGACCGTCAGGTAGCCTTGGAGAAGTTTACTAACTTCCTCAACGGCTCGACGCTGAATGCACGGCAGATGGAGTATCTGAAGAGCATCATCGCCTACGTCTGCGAGAACGGCGACATCGAGCCGCAGACACTAATGAGCGTTTCGCCCTTCAACGATATCAACATCATCGACCTCTTTGACGACAAAGCCGTCCATGTCGGCAAATACGTAAACATGCTACATACACTGATAACAGCTTAATACATCAACAATATGAAAGTACTATCTATCAAACAGCCTTGGGGCAGCGTGATATGCAGCGGCCTGAAGCACGTTGAGAACAGATCCTGGGGGCTGAAGACGCTCCCGCTAAGAATACTCATTCATGTGGGTGCGACGAAAGTGCCGAAGGACAACGATGACTATTTGCCCGAGGAATGGTTGTCTCTGATGCGGAATGCCCGTACAATGGGATTGCTGCCAGAGAATGCCGACCTGCCTTATTCCGCTATCATTGGTTGGGCCGATGTGGTACGCTGTGACGATCCAGGAAAGAATACGTCTGAGGTTTGGGCACAGAACGAGTTCACGGGATGGGTACTGGAGAACGTACATATCTTCGATGAGCCAATTCTTAATGTTAAAGGTAAACTGGGCATCTTCGATTATCCTATGGAGGAAAACGAACTGCCCGCATCGCGTCTTGCAGTATTCAACGACATTAAGGTGGATGGCGATAATGTTATCCTACCAGTCAATGACTCTATTTGGGACAAGATTGAGCAGGGAAAACTCGACGAGATACAATACGACCTCACCGATGACAACGCCGAACTGTTCCTGAAGGAGGACGGACAGATGCAGCCCGTCAAGACAATCACCATTACCAACAATGGGCGTACTGCGAAATACGAATTGTTGGATGATACCTATGTTGGGCCATACCTCACGCCGGACAATCAGCCATATACTTTCACCAGCCTCGCCGGTGATGAAGGCTATCAGTGGCTATTTATTCTGTTTGTACTTGGCAAAAAACTGTAAGTCGTATGGCAAGGATCGTCGATATCCTCAAACTCCAGCATGAGCATCCTGAGCGGCTACAGTTCGCTGAGGATGGCATGAGGGATTTTGGTTATAAGACGTGGCGGCTCCAGCTGCTGAAAGAGTTGGACGATGCCTATGTCTACAAAATCATGGATGCCGTATCGGAAGAGGACGACTACGATGAAGGCGAAGAGAATGAGGATTACGATGATGACGGTGATGAAACCGAGGTGGAAACCTACGGCTGTGAAGAGTGTGAGGCCATTGTTGCCGATTCAAAAGGAAACATCTATTTTACTACTGTGTTGACCTACGACGGCAATCACTACACCAAAGATGAAATCAGCCGATGGCGGTATAACTTCTTCGAGGCTCTGCTCGACATTTCGAAGAGAGAACAATACATGACCAAGGAAGAGTGCCTGGAAGAAATTGTCGGTATGACGGACTACCGTGTAGCCTCACTAATGTCGTACAATACGCCGGAGGGATATGCAGACATAGTAGCGTTATAAGAATTAAGTAAATATGGATAGGAATGACATTGAAGAAATGGCCAAAGACCTGATACCTCTGGCAGAAGAAACAAACGCAGGGGAGGCTCTTATGACGGCCGACTACGATGAGAAATGGGAGTTCGTCATGGGCTTCCGTAAGAAAAAGAAGTATAGAACATAAGGATGGTGTTTTATGAAGATAGTAAGTTGGAACATCAGCGAAAGTAAGCCTTGGAAGGTAGACCACCTTATGGGGTTGAATGCAGATGTTTTGGTTGCTCCTGAGATTACATGTCCTGAAAAAGCATGTATTTCTGATTCTTACGATATAAAATGGTATGGCATAGAATACTTTTTCCATGAAAAGAAATGGAAAGGGTTGGGCATAATATGGAAGAAAGGAAACGGCATTGTTCCAGAATGGTTCAATCCTCAACTGGAATATGCTATACCGCTTATAATTGAAGACTACCTCATTCTTAGCATTTGGCCAACAAAACCAACTGATGGCAGACTGAAGAAGCCGTATCCACAGATAGCCCAGGAAATCATTGAGAACTATGCAATGTACTTTAAGGATTACAGAACGCTTGTCATTGGCGACTTCAATTGTTATGTAAATCAGTATGATGCCACCAAGCAATCAGGTGACATTTTGAAGGTAAATGGTTTGTTGGAATCATACGGACTCAGTAGCCTCTACCATCAGCAGACGGGTGAGCAGTTTGGACATGAGACTAAGGCAACATATTTCCATCGTTTCCAAGAGTCAGACCCTTACTTCCTTGACTATGCATATACAAATTTTAATGTTGCATCATTTCGGTTATTCCCATGGGATAAAGAAATGAGCGACCATGTCGGACTTGAAGTGGTATTCTAATATGGGCTGTTTGAAGATTGTTAACGAAAGAATGAGAAATGCTGTTGTTTCCACGTTGTCTGGCAATGTGGAAGCAATGAAAGAAATGATTGTCTCAAACCATTTCAAACCAATTGAAATAGCTCATTGGAGCGGAGAAAGAAGAGGCGTAAATACAAATGGAACTCTTAATAGTTACCAGCTTGCACAAGCGATGTCAGATGCATTGCGAAGAGAGAAATTATACGCTTCGCTTAATGTTGAGGCGATGTGGCACCTTCACCAAGATTTATTACCTGGAATAGAAAGGACGTCTTATGATCAATTGGGTTTTATCATTTGGAACTGGTTTGACCACCCTGGGGATAATCCATATTTCGATGAAGAGGATGAAAAAGAACTGCTTACGACAGGTATAGCCCAAAGGGATATTTGTCTGACAAATTATGGTGTTCAGCATATGGAAAACGAAGTCATTGAACTTCTAAAAGCCGGTGCATCACCTTATTTTCTTATTACAGCCCCTTCATGTACAGAAATGCATATTGACAAGGAGGGGGTACCTCGCCATACATATTTTGATGTGGCTCCAATGATTGAGGTTAGCAAAAGGCATTCCGATGATTATTGGATTGAATTTATTCACGATGATTTAGAGAGTGACATTTGTTCCTTGCCAGTTCAAACACTTGAAGAAGTGGTGGAAGGTATATTTAATGTGGCCGCATGTGAAAGAATTCTTTATCTCACAGATAAATTCATTAGTGATGAAGCCAGAGCAAAAGGTGAAGAACTTATGTTGAAGCATCTGGGGGAAGTATATTCAATTTTGATATAAAGAAAAATGTTAAGAGGATTACAGATTATTCAGTTAGAAAAAAATATTCACAAATCTATGGAATCAAAGAAGTATTGGATATTAACATGTGATACAAGTCGTTACGATATTCACACGCTGTTCAAAAAGGATGGCTTTTGTCTATGGAATCAACGTCGCAATTTCGAGGTGGGGGATGTCGTATACATCTATGAATCTAAGCCCGTTTCAAAGATTGTCTACAAAGCTATTGTAGAAGAAATCAACATAAAACGTAATAAACCTGAGAATAGCGATGGGTTTTACACAAAAGACTATAACAAGGTATATGCGTTCAAACTTAGATGTGAAGCTGTTAATCCGGGAAACAGGCTCCAATTCCCTGAACTACAAGAAAAGTTTGGGGTATCTGGTATGTCCTTGATAAATATACCACAAATCACCAGAAAAGACATGATTGATTTCTTTGAAGACGTTTTTGCCGGAAACGTAGAGGACTTGCCTACTCCACCGCCAAAAGAACAGCTATATCAACCCTTGGAATCAGGTACAATACTTGAACACATTAAACACAAAATGGACTATTGTGAAATTCGGGACTCGCATCTTGCCAAGCAAACAGGCATCAGCAGTTCTTCTATAGGTAGAGTAAGAAAGGGAGAAGCTATCAAATCTGACTGCATGCTGGCAATTCTTGATACATTGGGTTTCGGATTTGTTGATAGTGCTGATGAAAGCCATGTCTATGGTGCTTCAGGAATAACTGAGGCAATAAAGCAGAGAATTATCACTTCAGGTATACGAACAACAGAATTAGCCTCGTTGTGCGATGCCTCTCCATCTGTAATCAGCCATTTGAAGAATGATGGGACAACTCCAAAGTTTGAACTTTTGGAAAAGCTCATTAATTATTATGGTTTTAAAGTTATATTGAAGAGATAATGGAATAAACCAATGAAAAGAATGACCTTTATCAGTTTAGTCATAGCATCGTTAGCTATTGTTATGATGACATCAGGTTGCTATTGCTCATTTTGAAAATACAAAATGAAAGTGAGTTAGTGACCTCTACCACAGCAGGCGGGCATTGCTACTTATTCTCGGACTATGTTCGTTGGATTTCCTGCAAGGCTTCTCGGATGCTGAATAATAGCAAACGCTAAAATCTACCGCAAAAGTCAGAAACGGCAAGCCGTGAGGTTTGCCGTTTCGTGTTACAAGATATCGTCAATGTCCTGTTTCTTGCGTTTCTTGACAGTTACACGGCCATGCTTGCCCTCGTAACTGCTGATAGTGTTCCTGAAGGATTTCTCAACCACTTCACGAATGCTGAAGCCCTCCTTTTGGGCTATAGCCTTTATCTTCTCTACAAGGTCACTGTTGCAGATGACCGTGAAGTGTGTCCAGGCGGTATTGGCTGTAACCTGCGGTGTTACTGACTTCTGCGTTTTTTCTTTCTTCTCTGGTACTGCGTTTCCAGTGCTAACCAACATGTCACCAATAAGATTGATGTTGTTGGCCGGATTTTCTATAATCTTTTTCTTTGCCATAACTATATCATTTTAACACGTTACATACTTATATATAGGCCCAAAAGCATATTTGAGGGCTTTGCGTTTTTCGAAATTGAATAGTTCCAGAGTGGAGTAACCATTAAGATGGGTGGTGAGAGGAATGTCGGGTGTTATCTCGCCCAACTTTCTACTAAGCGCTTCTACTGCATCCTCACGTGCCTTGCGCACCTCACCCCTCTTTTCAAATACAGCCGAAACTTTATTGGGGATGAAGAACATCTTGGCAGAGAAGTTTTTCTTGAACACCTCTGCAAAGATTTTAGTGGCATCCACGCTGTCCGAGTTCAGCTCGTAGGGGATGATAGCAACATCCGCTGCACCGTAGATAATCTGCAAAGCAGGGTCTTGGATGTTTCCAGGACAGTCTATCATGATGTTGCAGGGCAGTTGCTTTACGCGCTCCATCATCGCCCGTACTCCATCAAGGTCGGTTGGATTCAAAAAATGAACCTGCCAGGGTATCTTGGAATACGGATGTGAATCAAGGTCTCGCTTCCTATGGCGTGAGATAGACTGCTGGATGTCTGCATCCAATACGATTACCGGCAGCCCTTGTTCTACAAAGAACGTTGCGAAATTGGCACAGAGGCAACTCTTGCCGACGCCGCCTTTCAGTGCTGTTGTGAGAATAATTTTGTTCTGCATAATGTCTTTATGTTTAAATGTTTAAGTGTATACATTATTTATATATAAGAGACTAACTTCTTAATTGATATCTGCGCGTCAGCATGTCTTATCTCAGGGCAGAATATTCAGGATTTTCAAATCGTGTGAATTCTGCTTTGAAAGTCAATAGAATTTCTCCCGTTGCACCCTTACGGTGCTTGGCAATGATAATCTGCGCCATTCCGCACAGGTCGCGTCCATTATCATCCTGATAGATATTGTAATACTCTGGACGATGCACAAACAACACCATATCCGCATCCTGCTCAATGGCTCCAGACTCTCGAAGGTCGCTCAACTGTGGGCGTTTCCCTTCCAGTCCCTCACGGCTCTCAACTCCACGATTCAGTTGAGATAATGCTATGACAGGAAGATTCAGCTCTTTGGCTAATCCTTTTAGGGAGCGGCTAATGGTTGACACCTCTTCTTGACGTGAAGAGAAATGCATACCGTTGGCATTCATCAGCTGAAGATAATCTACGAAGAGGATTTTTACTCCATGTTCACGCACCAATCTTCTTGCCTTTGTCCTCAATTCCATAAGCGACAATCCTGGAGTATCGTCTATGTATATAGGTGCATCCATGAGAGTCGGAAGATTACTGTCATATTGAGAAAGTTCTATATCAGACAACTGCCCATTCGCTATTTTTGTAACTTCTATATCTGTCACATTGGCTATGAGGCGGTCGGCCAGTTGAACCTTTGACATTTCGAGAGAGAAGAATGCCGATGGTATTCTTCTATCTACTGCTATATTTTTAAGCAGGGATAATGCGAAAGAAGTCTTTCCCATAGCGGGCCTGCCTGCTAAGACAATAAAATCGGTGTTCTGCCAGCCATTGGTGACTTCATCTAATCGAAAATATCCTGTAGGAACCCCTGTCAATTCTCCTTTGTTGGAATAAGCTCTCATCGTCTTATCGTAGGATTCTTTTACTGCTTCTTTAATGTCGCAAAAGTCTTGCTTGATGTCACGCTTTGCGAGTTCATAGATTCTACCTTCCGCATGTTCCATCAGGTCATCAACGTCAATTGTATCATCAAAAGCCTTTGTCTGTATATCACTGGTAGTTGATATAAGCTGACGTTTCAAATATTTCTGTGCCAAGATTCGTGCGTGGTAATCAATGTTTGCACTCGTAGCCACTCGACCAGAAATCTCACCAATGGTAGCAGGGCCACCTATGTCTTCTAACAGTCCCATTTTTGCCAATTTTTCTGTAACTGTTAGAACGTCTACAGGTTTTTCGGCCATAGCCAAATCACGAATAGCACTATAGATTTTTTGGTGATTAGGGAGATAGAAAGTCTCTGGGGTAAGCCATTTACATACCGTTTCAAAGGCATCCTTATCTATTAAGAGTGCCCCTAATACTGCACGCTCAATTTCTGGAGCCTGTGGCTGAAGATGAGCGTAATTTGGATCGATGGGCTGCTGTTTGTCAGTTCGCCGGGAGTTCTTTTTGTATACCATATCCTATACATTTGTTATTTTTTATCGATTTGCATCGAACATATCTGCTATATAGCCATTGTTTGTGATGACTGTCTTAGTGGTGTCTTGTTCTTTCTTGGCGATTTCAATTTCGGACTTCAAAGCGTTGATAACCCAGCCTTTAGGCTTGGTGGTGCCATCTCTCTCTCGTCTTCGCCCTTGAATACTGCTTAACTTATCCATGATGTTAGGAATATACTTTATTGCGTTATCCAAGGTTTCCTTATTAGCCTGAAGTTCATTCCGTTCGAACCCCATGGTTTTCTCCATATATTCATAGACCTGTGGATTAAGCATGCTCACCGAAGTCTTTGCCAACAAAGCCTTCTTTTCGAGATTCTCATCGCGGTACTGAGATTGATAGACTGGTATAAAACGGAATAACTTAACCGGACTATTGTCACTCTTTGGATTTACGCGTATTTTTTCATATTTAAAAGTATAGGGACAAGAGCCATTCAAAGCTTTCTGAGCGGGTTTTAAAACACGCTCTTCAAGATGATCAACCCGATCTTTTCCATTTGAACGCTTGTATTCATCTTCAGCGATACCCAATCTTTCTTTCAGATGCTCTATGGTTATATCTTTAGGCGCTTCTTGTTCCGATATAAACATGTAGAACCACATGGCATAAACTGTTGGAAGAACAAGCAACTTGTCCAATTCGCACCTTCTGATACCATGAGCTAAATTACGGAGGTGTTTCCAAAATTTGAGATCAATCTTAAATTCCAGCATACCTATCCGTTCAAATACGTGGGGTTTCTCTATGAAGCCACATGCATTCCATACATTATTATTATAGTCATAAAATTCAATGGTCTTTCCACGGAGATTTTTCAAATCATCTCTAATTGTTTGAAGAGTGAAATCAGAAAAGTAAACATCACTCACTGGCATTCTTAAAACAACATCATCTTGCAGGTAATCTAACTGACGAAGATTATCTTTGTATTTAGCACCCTTTATGTCTCTCTGACAAAACTCAAGGATTCGAATAACAAGTCTCATCTGATGGATTGTCAGCTTAGACTTATATCTCGCCCAAACGAACAGCCAAGATATAGATATGTCCTGGTTGTCCATACTAATGATGAGTTTTGTCCCTTTCTTCATAACTATTATACACGTGAAGCCCGCTCGTAACAGTATTTTATTGCTTCATCACTCAACTGTTCTTCAGTTTTGACAGCGGCATCCCTTATCCATCCATCCAATTCAGCTCTCTCGAAAAAAACAAAACGATTAGGCTTGTAATGCGGAATTTCCTTTTTAGAGGTAAGTTTATAAAGAGTACTTTTCGACATGCTAAGATATGCCGCAGCTTCGTCGAAATTAAGAATTTCCTTTTGACATAGCATGATATCTTCCAATGCTTGGATACGTCCTTCCATCTGCTGCTGCTGGATTATCTGCTGTGCCAACACCATTTTTGTGTCTGCATTTGCACCGAGCATTTCTTCTGCGCGTGCGAGAGCGTGTTCCCAACCTGGAACAGTAGCACTCTCTTGTTTCATGATGTTCGTATTCATACCTATTTGCATTTAATTTTTCTTTTTTGCTGCAAATGTATTTTATTTCATCCAAAACGAGGGTCTTGCAAAAAAAAAGTCGTATATTAACAATTTCACGACTTACACGGTCGTGAAAACCTTAAAACTGGACCATTATTTGCACAATTAGCCATTGTTTGTGCAACGACCGTTCTTTTTTGTTTGCGTACTCTATATCCAAGGATTTAGAACAAACTATTTCCATAAGTACTGTTACATCTTCAATCTTTTGTGAGGATTCACAAATAACTTCCTTTACGTGGAGTCTCTTAGGAAAAATGATGTAGTGAGAATTGCCCGTAGGAGGTAGTCCACAAACAGTGGACAACGCGCCCTTTAGTTTTTTTGCAGTGTCTTTCAGCGAAAACACTTGCTCTTTTAATTTCTGTAACTGTTTCATAATTGCATCGTATTGTAAGCATGCCAGCGAACCGCACCGGCGCAGAGACAGAGAAACGGCTGCACTCCCCGTTGCTTACAATACGATGACTCACCCGAAGGGCAGTGTTAGTATTACGAGAAGGCAGCCGTATAGGTATACAACATACCCCAATTGGCATAAAAAATGCCCGGCTGGTATAGCTGAGCGTCTGACGTGCGCCCTGCCGGATGGATTACCATCGTATTGTAAGCGGTTGCAAAAATACAAAGATTATTTGAAACCACCAAACAATTATTAAAATTTCTTTCTCTCTTCTTACCCACATTATTTTTATATATGTGGGTAGAAAGGTTAAATGTGTGGGAAAGAAAATGACTCTGAGAGGTTAAATGTGTGGGTAGAAAGGTTAAATGTGTGGGAAAGAACCTTATAAATCACCTTTGTCTCTAATTGTTTGGCGAAATGCGGTACGAGTAATCAGCAGACCTTGCAATAAGAGTAGGTATTGATGTTTACGATGGGCTGACGCAGAAAGTTTAAATGTGTGGGAAAGAAGCAAGCATCCCCCTCGAAGGGGGTGAAGGGGGCGAAGAGAATGGAGGCTTTTATCTGCGTGTTAATTTTTTGTATTATTGTGCATAAAAATGTTTAATTCTGAATTTGAAGAGATTTAACAGGAGAGATATTAGTTTTTTCTTCGTACCTTTGCCACCAAGAAGTCAGCTATGACAACGATTGAGAATAACGAACAGTACGAGTGGGCTGTTGCAAGAGTCGAACAGCTGCTGCCCCTCGTTGATGAGACAACGCCTCGGACTGACTCGAACAGCATTGAACAGGAACTGTTGTCGGGTCTGGTGGCCGACTACTCGGAGGAACATTTCTCCATCGGCTGACCCGATTCCTGGCAATGTACGTAGAGAAACAGTGCAAATGCGCAGAAATGTCATTTTCTACACTTTTCCTACACTTTTTAAGAGCGGCTAAATGAGTAACAAATTAAATATCACCTAATTACGAAGTTATCCAGATTCTCGGTCGGGGTACTGTCTTTTCCGCTTCCCTATAGTGACGCCAGGGCTTCGCGCTGGAATTGGCTGGGCGTGCAGTGCTTGAATTGCTTGAAGTT
>ERZ842401.3132-NODE-3132-length-20956-cov-4.579398_pt1 | contig 20956 bp, 16 predicted proteins | sample MGYA00521270_ERZ842401 | MGnify/ENA primary metagenome ERZ842401 (study PRJEB31892, sample SAMEA3878208) | bioreactor metagenome | biome: Moose rumen | place: Sweden | collected 2011-10 | study: EMG produced TPA metagenomics assembly of the PRJEB12797 data set...
CTGGGGCGGCCGGACCCTCATACAGGAAGTCTGGACTATTTTATTCCGGACGGAATAGAAACTCTGAGAGCAATTCCGTTTGTCTATGTAAAAATCTCAAGGACAGGTAAATCGCTGAGGCCGGACTATGCCTGGCGTCATTATTCGGAGTGCGGTTGGGGAGTGCATCTGTGCACATTTGATGTAAACGAAGGCAACATCCTGGACCGGAGCATGTTTTTCAGCCATACAACAAAGACAGACGGAGACGGCCCTTATGAGGGATTTGAGTTTTTTGATTCGGCCCTTCAGAGGGCTTCGCAGTACATGACGCTCAGAATCGGCGATGCCGTAATTCTGGAACTTGAAGATATCCAAGCATTTGAAATTCAGCCAGACAGGGTCTTTGACCTATCCTACAAAGACTTTACCATTGCTCTCCACTCCTGACGGCATTCTGTGCGGCAGCAACCGCCGTAGAAAATGCTATCTGAAGGTTATATCCTCCGGTATCGCCGTCCAAATCCAGCACTTCTCCTGCAAAGTAAAGGTTCTTTGCAAGCTTTGATTCCATTGTTTTCTGAGAAACTTCCTTGAGGCTCACTCCCCCGTTTGTAACCACGCAACGCTCAAACCCTATGTATGATGCAATATTGAATCTCAGCGATTTAAGAAGCTCAGGAAGGAGGTTTGCAGCCTCTTTGCCATGCATCTGAAGCAGTTGGGGATTAAGCGTAAGGAAGGCCGGAATCAGCTGCCTCGGAAGAAGTTTTGACAGCAGGTATCTTACTGTATTGTTCCCCGATGCGGCTTCGCGGGTGATTCTCAAGGCCAACTGCTCCTTACTCAGCTGGGGTTTGAGGTCCATAATCAGGGCAGTCTTCTGGCAGTTGTCCATTGCCTGCACCGCCCTGCGGCTCAGGCGGAAGCCCAGCGAACCCTCAATGCCGCCGTCGGTAAAATCGGCTTCGCCGAACTCTTCCTGAACTATGTTGCCCCCAACCGCCAACGCAAGAGATATATTCTTGAGCTGCAACCCTTTGAGAGATTTTCCAAACTTGGTCAGAGTTCCGTCGTTTTCTTTGTAACCCACCGGTGTCAGGGCGCACAGCGAGGGCCTGCATTGTACAATACTGTGCCCGAACGACCTTGCAAAGTCATAGCCGTCTCCGCTGCTTCCGGTAGATGGGTATGACAACCCTCCGGTTGTCACAAGCAGCTTTTCTGCAAGCAAAACTTGCCGTCCGGAAGAACCGCCGCCGTCTGCTACGCACTCTATCTCAAACAGTTCCGAATAACTGAGAGTCTTCTTTACGGAAGTTACCTGAACAGATGTACGCATCTCAACTATGCCCTCACTGCCTATAAAACCTACCAGAGAATCGGTGACATCCATGGCCCGCATACTCTTGGGAAAAACCCTCTGGCCACGCTCCACCGTAAGTTCAAGCCCTATGGACCTGAAAAAATCCATGGTATCGGCAGATGAAAAGCCGTAGAAGGAGTTCTTGAAGAACTGGCTGTTTGGGTGAATGTGAGGCGAAAATTCGTCCCACATCCTGGTGTTGGTCAGGTTGCACCTGCCCTTTCCGGTAATGTTGATCTTACGGCCGCAGCGTGGCATTTTTTCCAAAAGCAACACAGAAGGAGCGTCTTTGCTCCCTCTGTATTGTTTTGTAATCCAGGCAGCTGCCATAAGTCCTGCAGCTCCTCCGCCTATTATGGCAAGGTTGTAAACTTTCACTTCACCTGAAGGCAAGCCAATGCTATTGAATTGAGTTTGGTATCTATGCTGTCGGCCCTGGAAGAAAGGACGCACGGAGCGCTTGCTCCTGCCACAAATGCTGCGGTTCTTACTCCCGGAACCAGCATGGTGTTGGACTTGTAGAATACATTTCCGCTCTCGATGTTGGGGAACAGCAGTCCGTCTGCATCGCCGGCAACCTCGCTCTTGAGCTTCTTGATTGCAGCAGCCTCTTTGTTAAGCGCAACATCCAGAGCCAGAGGACCATCTACAAGGCCTGGCAGCTGACCGCGGTCGGCCATCTTGGCAAGCATGGCGGCTTCCACGCAGGCCGGCATGGTGTCCATCATCTGCTCGGTTGCTGCTACTGCAGCAATCTTGGGACAGGCAACGCCCAACGACTTGCAAACGTTTACAATGTATGTCAGAATCTTTGTCTTCTGTTTAAAGTCGGGCAGCGGAATAACGGCCATATCGCCGAATACCAAGAACTTAGGATAGTTGGGATGCTGCATCACCGAAATGTGGCTCAAGACGGCCTTAGGAGGAAGCAGACCCCATTCCTTGTTGAGTATCCCCCTCATATATTTGTCGGTAGAGCAAAGCCCCTTCATCAACACATCGGCCTCTCCGTTGTGTACTGCCGAAACTGCGGCCTGGATAGCCTTCTGCTCGGCCGGAATATCCATTACGGTAAACTTTGCTATGTCTATGTTTTCCTTCTGGCAGACATCCTCAATCATCTTGCGGTCGCCAAAAAGGGTAGCCGTGCAGAAACCTGCATCAATTGCCATACTGGCTGCGCAAACGGAGTGGTTGTCAACACCCCATGCAACGGCAAGCCTTCTCTTGGGGCTGGCCTTCAAAAGCTCATATACTTCATCAAAGGTTTTCATATCGCAATATTTATTAATTTACAAACAGTTGGCAAACTACATCCGTACAAGTTTCATAGTGTCTGTGGCAATTACGAGTTCCTCGTTGGTGGTTACCACCGCAACCTTTACCTTGCTGTCTTTCTTTGTAAGAATTGCACTCTTGCCTCTCAGGCCGTCGTTAACCTCGTTGTCAAAGTCTATGCCCAGATATGCACATTTCTGCCCGATATAGGCTCTGGTTCTGGGGTCGTTCTCCCCTATTCCTCCGGTAAATACTATCAGATCTACTCCGCCCATTGCAGCCGAAAAGGCTCCCACAAACTTCAGCAGCCCGTAACGGAAAATTTCCAGGGTGAGCTTGGCACGTTGGTCGCCCCTTGCGGAGGCTTCTTCAAGGTCTCTTGCATCTGAGGAAATTCCAGATACTCCTACAAAGCCGCTCTTCTTGGTAAGTATCTTCTCAAGTTCGTCGGCAGAGAGGTTGTATTTCTTCATGATGTAGCAGGCAACTCCAGGGTCCAGGGCTCCGCATCTGGTACCCATGATAAGACCGTCTATTGTGGTCATTCCCAGAGAAGTATCTACGGCCCTTCCGTTCTTTACGGCCGTTACGCTGCTGCCGTTTCCAAGATGGCAGGTAATGATTTTACTGTCGTTGTAGTCCAACCCCGCAAGTTCTGCTCCCACCTTTGACACATAGCGGTGGCTGGTTCCGTGGAAGCCGTAACGGCGGATCTTGTCTTTCTCATAATACTCGTAAGGAAGACCGTAAGTGTATGCGTATGAAGGAATTGTCTGAAGAAAGGAGGTATCGAACACTGCTACCTGAGGAACCTTTGGAAGTATGCTTTCTACAGCATTTATTCCCAAAAGACCTGCCGGATTGTGAAGCGGTGCCAAAACCGAGCATTTGTCTATGCCGTCCTTTACTCTCTGGTCTATTATGCAGCTCTGGGTAAAGTACTCGCCACCATGCACAACTCTGTGGCCTACAGCTTCTATTTCATCCAGAGAACGCAGTACTCCGTGCTCAGGATCAACCAACAGCGCCAGCACATCCTTGATGCCTTCCGTGTGGTCTGCTACAGGTTTATGAATCTTGAATTTGTCTTTGCCCGGAACAGAGTGAGTTATATCGCCTTCTTCCATTCCTATCCTCTCCACCAGTCCTTTAGCCAGCAGAGAATGTTCAGTTTCGCCCTTCATATCCAGCACCTGGTACTTGATAGAAGAACTGCCGCAGTTTAAAACCAGTATTATCATATTCTGAATTTATGTGTTTATTGTCTGTTCTGTTGCTATCATGCAAATTTAATAATTTTTAGCCCCTGAAAGTTGTACTGTTGATTTGAATTAATGCTATCTTTGCTGAGCCAAGGATAAATTATTTGAATATGAAGAGGTTGGGCGTGGCGGTAACTCTTTGCTTTCTTCTGGGGGCGGCTGTGGGAGGAGTCTTCTTTCCCGGGTTTGTTTTATCTGAAAGCCAGGCATCCTTTACTTTTCTGAGCTATGCGGTTTTTGTTGCCGCCGTCGGCCTTTTCAGGAAACACAGGACGGTTTTTGTTCTGCTGTGCTGCATTGCATTCTTTTTCTTCGGCGCCGAAAGAAGGATGCTGAGCCTGAGCAGCTCCGGACAGCCGCTGGCAAAGAAAATAGAAGCCGGAATAGACAGGTGGGCCTCCACAGCCAGAGGCGCTGTAAAGGAACGGCTGGGAAAAACCGTAACTGAAGAAGCCCTGCCCATTGCCAATGCTCTTCTGCTCGGCGATAAAAGTGGCCTGGACAAGGACTTGAAAGCTGCCTTCAGAAACGCCGGAGTAAGTCATACTCTGGCACTTTCGGGTATGCACGTGGGCATAATCTGGACTCTGGTGTGCTTTATGATGTCTTTTCTGAAATTCAGCCACAGGAGCAGACTTTGGGCTACTGTGGCAAGCATAGCACTCATTTTTGCATACGCCGTATGCACCGGTCTTTCTCCGTCTGTATCAAGAGCTTGCATCATGCTTGCCGTATGGAAGATTACGGAACTGGCCTCCAGCGGAAAAGACAGGTTGGGGCCGGTTCTGATTGCTGCCATGACAATAACCATGTTCAATCCTGCGGCGGTGGAAAGCATTAGTTTTCAGCTGTCGTTCATGGCGGTATGCGGCATAGTCTTCATCTATCCGGCCATCGGAGAGAGTATAGATACTGTTCTGAAAACCAGGCCCGGAGCAAAGGTCCACAGCCTCCGCAGCGCCTTGACCGGAGTCTTGGGTGGAGGGTTGAAACTTTGCGGAATTTCCATTTCGTGTCAGATTGCAACATTCCCGCTCATATTGCTCTACTTTGGCAAAATAAGCGGGAATTTCTTGCTTTCAAATGTTGCGGTGGCACCGCTTGTCACTCTTTCCGTAGTATGTTCGGCACTGTCGGCCTCGCTTGGCTGGGTTCCTCATCTTGGAAACCTGGCCGCAAGTGCAGCATCGCTGATTATAGAACTCCTGAAAGATGCGGTAATGTTCCTCGGCAGCTGAAAGACTCAGTCATTATCGGAATATGCCTTGGCAAGAACCTCAGGCACTTCTTTTCCAAGCAGATGGCGGTACCAGAACCGGATGTCGTTGTAATTTGAGAAACTGCCCTGCTTTCCACGGTATCCGTGAAGCTGACGGGGGTAAATCATCAGATCAAACTGACGGCCCATATTCTGAAGTTCCAGAACAAGGCTCATAGTGTTCTGGATATGCACATTGTCGTCTGCCGCTCCATGAGTGAGCATCAGGTAGTTGGTGGAATCGCCCCTGTAGCCCGAATTTCTGATTCTGTCGGCCATGACGGTGCGTCTGTAGCCTTCCGGATTGCGCTGAGGAGTATCCATGAAACGCTCTGTATAATGAGTGTCGTAGAGCATATAGTCATACACTCCGCCTCCTGCTATACCGTACTTGAAGTACTCACAACCTTCTGTTACGCACAGAGTTGCCATACTTCCTCCATAGGAGAACCCGTTGATGCCTATCTTGTCCGCATCTACATAAGGAAGGCTTCTGAGGTACTTGGCCCACTCTATGAAGTCTTTGATTTCTATGCTGAAGAAGTTGCGATACATAAAGTTGCAGCCTTCTTTTCCGCAGTGCCCGCTTCCGCGGTGATCCATCCTGAACTGTATCACATCCTGATTTGCCCACCATTGGTTGCTGAACGATATCTGGCTCCAGGTATCGGCTACAACCGGAGTGTTTGGGCCTCCGTACATGTAGATTATTACCGGATATTTCTTTGAAGGGTCAAAATTCAGGGGCAGGGTTATCTTACCTGGGATGGTGTAACCGTCCGGAGTGGTGATATATACCATTTCAGGAAGGGCAACCGTCCAGTCATCGAACTCCGGAGTCTTGCTGTCTGAAAGTACCGTCATACGGCCGCTGCCATCGGTCGGCAGCAGAACCGCCTTGGTAGGAGTCTTGGCATTTGAGCAGAGGGCTGCAACATACTTGAAATCATCGCTGAGCTGAATGGAAGAATAAGAAAGGTCTCCGGTGGATATCCTGGTAGTCTTGGCTTTCTTGATGCCTACTTTGTAAATATCTACCCTGGTGCTGATTTCCTTCTTGGATGTAAAGTAGAGTTCCTGCTTTTTGGGGTCTATCTTCAGGAGCTTTATGTCCCAGTTGCGGCCTTCGGTAAGGCAGCGGTTTATCTTGCCGTCAAAAGACAGGTAGTAAATCTGCTCCCAAAGTGTAAAATCTCTGACCATATACAATCCGTTTCCGTCAAAGAGCATCTGCTCCGGCCAGTCTATCCAACTGTCTTGATGTTCCTTGTATATTGCCTCCTTGGAACCGTCCGAAGGGTTTACCGAGTAGAATATCAGATCCTGCTGAACCCTTGGCATCCAGGGAACTATGAAGCGGCTGGCTTCCGCGTTCCAGAACGGAATTCCAAAATACTGGTCTTCTTTGCTGTCAAAATCGGCCCAGACGATATTGCCGGTTTCTATGTCGGCAAACCCTATCCGCACCTCCGGATTCTTTTCGCCGCTCATGGGATAGTGCGTGGCAAGAATCTGGTCCTTGGCCTTGGACGGGTCATAGATAGGAAACATAGGAACCTCGCTGTCGTCAAAACGGTAAAAGGCTATGCTCTTGCTGTCCGGAGCCCACCAATAGGCCTTGTACTGAGAACTGCGGCCCAGGATTTCCTCATAGTAAACCCAGGATGCGCGGCCGTTCAGAATTACATCCGAACCGTCTGATGTAAGCTGTTTAGCCTTGCCGCTTTCCCTGTCATACACATAAAGGTTTCCGTTGTAGGTAAATGCCAGCGTTTTGCCGTCGGGGCTATAGGTAGGGTTGGCCAACTGTCCGTTTCCGCCTATTTCCTGAATTGCCTTTTTGGCATCCTCCATAAGGGCTTTGTTATCTGCTCTTGCGGGGCCTCTTTCCGGTTTGTAATCCTCAAAGGTTCCGGTTTTTACGTCATACAGCCGGTTGGTTCTGGAATAATCCGAAAGGTTGAGGGTCTGTACAGTTACCTTCTGATTGTCTGTCCACTGCGGAGGCATGGCATAGACGGAAAGGGCGGCAGGGAACTTTTCGCCTGCAATCTGCTCAAGTGTCAGATTCTTTTTCTGGGCATCAATGCCTGATGCGGTCAGGATGACCGTCAGGACAAGGAGCAGGTTCTTAGCATATTTCATATCTGAAAAGTATTACTTGTTTTGTTTTATGTACTTGCTGTCAAAATTAACCAAAAAGACCTTTTCCTGCGCACGGGTAAGCGCAGTATAGAGCCATTTTTTATCGTCGATTGTAATATCGTCTCTCCACAGGATGTTGTCTATGAAAACGCAACGCCACTGGCCGCCCTGGCTCTTATGACATGTAATTGCAGAGGAATATTTTATCTGAAGGGCGTTGTAATATGGGTCTTCCCTGACTGCCTTGTAGCGTTTGCTCTTTGACTTGATATCCTGATAATCAGCCAATACCCCTTCAAAAAGAGTTCTCTGGGAATCTGCGTCCAGAGCGGCGGTCTTGCTGTACAGGGTATCGAGTATGACCTTGGCATCCACCTCGGTATCGTTGTAGTCCGGAAAGGCAAGGGTTGCATTGGCAAAATGGAGGCCGTAACGCTCTTTATGTCGGGATATGCTTACAAGTTTTGCCATGTCTCCGTTTGCTATGAAGTCAAAGTCTTGGCTCTGGCCAGAAAACTGATAGCAGTTTTTTACCACCATCAGACGGTCGCCCCTGCAGAGAGTCTCCTCCAGAAAGAGCACCTGGCTGCGAATACCGTTGTTGTAGCGGTTTGCACGCTGATTGCTTCGGCACAGTACAACCACTTCGTCCGCCCCATATCTTGAATAAGCATCCTGAAGATCCTCTATCAGGCTCCCTCCTGTAATTGCCGTTATATCTGTAAAAGACGATGTATCAAAAACCGGAGGACACAGGTCGCCGTCTTCTATCTGCCGGCGTAAATTGGTGGCATTAACCAAGATGCCGCTACCTTGGGCCTGCCTTACAACATCTGTAAGACTGGCTGTTACAAGGTCTGGGCAATAGCGTTTCATATACTGTGCATCCAGAGCCGGACTGATATCCAGACCCACCGGAGGTAGCTGGGCAGGGTCTCCTATCAGGACAAGGCGGTTGGATGAAGACTGCCTTACAAATTTCAGAAGGTCGTCCAGAAGATTGCCGCTGCCGAAGATGGAGTCCTGACCGTCTCCGCTGGAAATCAGAGAAACCTCATCCACAAAATATACGGTGTCATTGGCCTTGTTGAAATCCAGAGTGAAAGAACCCATGGGGTCTTCCTTGGTTTTCATCCTGTAGATGTGGCGGTGGATGGTGCTGGCCTTTTCGCCCGTAAAGCCGGAAAGAACCTTGGCCGCACGTCCGGTTGGCGCCAGAAGCACATATTTCATTCCCAGCTGTTTGAGAACAGCTATGCAGGCGGCAATTGCAGAGGTTTTTCCGGTTCCTGCATAGCCGGAAACCATCATCAGAAATTCTTTTTTGGAATTGGAAGTCAGAAAGGCTCCCAGCTTGGAAAACAAGGCGCTCTGGCAGGCAGTGGGCTGCATATCCAACTTTTCCACCATTTTGGAAGTGAGGAAATCGGAAAAAGCACTCATTTCCAACGCCTTATTACAAAGAATGCCAATACCGGATAAATTTCCAGACGGCCGAGCAGCATCTCAACAGTGTAGATGATTTTGCTTACCACCGGAAAACTCTCATAATTGCCAAAGGAACTCAGGCTGCCGAAGGTAAGACCGGTATTTGCAGTGCAGGCCAATGATGTTGTCACCGATGTCTTAAGATCCAGACCTGTAGCCGAAAGCAATATTGATCCTACAAAGATTAAAGACATGAAGAACACCAGATAAAGATTTGTTTCGCCTATGATTTCTCCGCTGAGAATACGGTTGCCTATTCTTGGCTTAATTATGGCGTTGAGATGGAGATTGCGTTTAAGCCTTGCCTTTATAGAGCTGAAACTCACACATATACGATCTACCTTCACACCTCCCGTAGTGGAGCCGCTGCAAGCTCCCTGAAAAGCAAGGTAGAAGAATATCAGAAGCGCAGCAACCGGCCAGTGAAGGGTTTCGGCATTTGCAAAACCGGTGGTGGATGCAGCCGAAACATTCATAAAGGCACTGTGCCTGAGTGCGGTAAGGAAATTCCTTTCCGTGCCGCCTGAAAGCAGGCTGAATGTTGTAAGAACTATTGAACCCAAGAGCACCAGAGAGTAGAACCTGATTACCGGATCCTTGAAAATTCTCAGGCTTCTGGTTCTGAAACAGAGGTATATGAGGCCAAAATGCAGGCCTGACACATACATGAACACTATCATTATGATTTCAACGGCAGGAGATGCAAACGCCGCCGCAGAATTGTTCTTGGTGCTGAATCCTCCCGTTGCTGCAATGGACATTGAATGGTTGAGCGCATCAAAAAAGTCCATGCCGGCCAATGTCAGGCAAAGAGTCTGCAATACCGTAAGCCCAAGATATACAAGTATTATTATACGGGCCGTCTCCATAACTTTGAACTTGTAGTTCTGTTTGGAAAGGTTTCCCATCTCCAACGAAGACAGCCTCAGCCCAAAAGTTGAACGGGCGTTTGGCAGGACAATAATCATGAACACCACAACTCCCAAACCGCCTATGTAATGAGTTGATGTACGCCAGAACAAAAGGCTGTGCGGAAGCGCCTCAACATCGCTGAGGGCAGTACAACCAGTTGTGGTATAACCACTTACACTTTCAAACCAAGCGTCTATTACAGAAAAATCACCGCCCCAGAGTATATAGGGCAAAGACCCGAATACGCAAACCAGAAGCCAAGTCAGAACTATTGTAAAAAAGCCCTCCTTAAGGGTTACCGTTCCTACTTCCCTGACAAAAACCAATGGAAAAGCGCCGGAGGCAAGAGTTATTACACCGCTAAGAAACAGAGGAGAGAAGGCATCGTCCATCTCATAGCAAAGAGACACAATAACACTCAAGAACATAAAGGCGGCGTTGAGTACCAACGCAATACCCACATTTCTTGATATGTAATTGATATTCATAATTCCTGCCGAAATTTACTGCTGCTGTTTTTTGGTAAGGGCCTTGTGTTCACGGACAATGTCCTTGACATTTTCGTTTAGTTCCTCAACTTCGTCGTCAGACTCTATGCTCACATCGTAGGTCTTACGCGTAAGCTTGTAATTGCGCAGGGCCCGGTTGATTCTGACCATTGGGTTAAAGAAATAGAAATTCAGATAGTAGTTGAACAGGAACAGCAGCAGAATTCCTATACCCACGGCCACTACGCACGGCATCAGGCTGCGGTAGAACCCTTCTGAAAGTTCGTCGGAATTATTCTTGAGAGCTTTCTGGGAAGAATAGTTGAGATCCTTGATATATGACCTGAGTTTGGTATAGACAGGATACATTCTCTCAAAGTACCAGTCTTTCTTGGTCTGGTATCTGGGGGCGTTCCACACTCCCTTGGCCTCTTCCAGCATGTGTGCATAAACCACGTATGCATAGCGTATTGAGTCTGCCACCTGACGCTCGGAAACTGTCTTGAAATGGTTGCGGATACTCAGAAGCGTATCAATGAACTTGTCATCGTCACTGATGGTGGGCATCGTTGTAATGTCCGTATAAGTTGAGTCTCCCATGGTACTCAGGAGTTCAAAATTATACTGGTCGGCCATATCCAACAGCTTTCTTGTGGTGTTTATGCTCACGATGTCATCCGTCACAACCTTTCCTACGGTCCGGCGCATTTTTACAAATTCAAAAATAGCTATCAGACTGGAAAGCAGCAAGATGAATCCGAGAATCACAAACCCTACGGATATTTTTCTCTTAAGCAACATCTTCTAAATATTATCATCTGGGCTGCGGCAGGGCACACCCGTGGCAAATATACAAAAAAAAAGAGGAGCCTGTACAGCTCCTCTCATCTTACTTGAACATTGCCTTGCGGCGTTGCCAGCCGGTCTTACTTCTGGCTCATTACCTTGATCAGGTCCAGAACCTTGTTGGAATAGCCAACTTCGTTGTCGTACCAGGACACAACCTTTACAAATGTAGGGGTAATCTGGATACCGGCCTTTGCGTCAAAGATGGAAGTACGCTTGTCGCCGAGGAAGTCTGAAGAAACAACCGCCTCTTCAGTATATCCGAGGATGCCCTTGAGCTCTCCTTCGGAGGCCTTCTTCATGGCTGCGCAGATTTCCTCGTAAGTTGCGGGCTTTTCCAGATTTACGGTAAGGTCAACTACAGATACGTCAAGTGTAGGCACCCTCATGCTCATTCCGGTAAGCTTGCCGTTGAGTTCAGGAATAACCTTTCCTACAGCCTTTGCAGCACCGGTTGACGAAGGAATGATGTTGCCGCCGGCAGCACGTCCGCCTCTCCAGTCTTTCTTGGAAGGACCGTCAACGGTCTTCTGGGTTGCGGTGGCTGAGTGAACTGTTGTCATAAGACCTTCCTTAACGCCCCAATTGTCGTTGAGAACCTTTACTATCGGAGCCAGGCAGTTGGTTGTGCAAGATGCGTTGGACACAATGTCCTGACCTGCGTAAGCATCGGTGTTTACGCCACATACGAACATAGGAACAGCATCCTTTGAAGGAGCGGACATAACCACTCTCCTGGCACCTGCCTTGATGTGTGCCTCGGCTTTTTCGCGAGTGAGGAACAGACCTGTAGATTCAACGACATACTCGGCACCTATTTCATTCCACTTAAGGTTTGCAGGATCCATTTCTGCAGTAACCCTTATAGATTTGCCGTTAACAACCAAAGCTCCGTCTTTAACCTCGATGGTTCCGTTGAACTGACCATGCATAGTGTCATATTTGAGCATGTAGGCCATATAGTCCACATCCAGAAGATCGTTGATTCCAACTATCTCGATGTCATCCCTTTCCTGTGCGGCTCTGAAAACCAGACGGCCAATGCGGCCGAAACCGTTAATACCAACTTTAATCTTACTCATATTGATAATTATTTATTAGAATTTTCAACCCGGCAAAGTTAGTTTATGTTTTGGTATTTTCCAACCTATATTTTGCTATCTTTGCCATATATGGAAAAGAAACTGGAAATTCTGATAACCAACGACGACTCCTACACTTCCAAGGGGTTGAAGACATTGGTGAACCTTTGCAGTCAGATAGGTAATGTAACAGCTGTTGCGCCCAAGACTCCGCAGAGCGGAATGAGTGCGGCTCTGAGCATGGGCAAACCGTTGTTCTTCAATAAAGAAGAGGAAAGAGTAACGGCATCGGGGAACAAAATAACCATTTACAGCTTCACAGGCACTCCTGCAGACTGCGTAAAAATGGCAATGAACAAGGTGTTTTCAAGGGAGAGGAAACCAGACCTTATGTTCTCGGGCATAAACCACGGCTCAAATGCCTCTACGGCAAGCGTTTATTCAGGAACCCTGGGGGCTACTGCAGAAGCTACGATTTATGAAGTTCCGGCCATAGCACTTTCTATAGACACTCATGATCCGGATGCGGATTTTTCGGCCATAGAAAAATGGTTCTTCAAGATTGTAGGCAACTATATGGAATATCCCCCACAGAAGGGCATTTATCTGAATATCAACTTCCCTAACATTCAGCCTCAGTATATCAAAGGCTTAATGTTTGCCCATCAGGGAGATGGAATGTGGATAAATGAGTTTGAAGAATATGCCACACCGCACGGCGAACCCTTCTATTGGATCAGCGGAGAATTCCTGGACAAGGCCACGGACGTTGAAGGAGACCACACTCTTATGGAAGAGGGCTATATAACCGTTGTGCCGCACTTGGTAGATTCCACTTCCTACAGAGAAAAGAGCCGTCTGGAAAACCTTTGGAAATTCTGATTCCCTTTCAATATTTTTATCGCGATGAAATACTTTATCATTGCAGGCGAAGCTTCTGGAGACTTGCACGGATCCAACCTCATAAAGGGCCTTAAGGCTGCCGACCCGGGCTGCACCGTAAGATGCTGGGGCGGAGACCTTATGAAAGAGGCCGGCGGGGAACTTGTCAGCCACTATAAAGACACCGCAGTGATGGGTTTCTTTGAGGTATTCCTGAAGCTCGGCAAGATTTTCGGCAACCTGAAAAAATGCAAGCAGGACATCCTGGCCTTCAACCCCGATGTTGTAGTTCTGATAGATTATCCGGGGTTCAATTTCAGGATTGCCAAATTTGCAAAAAACAAAGGATTCAGAGTATTCTACTACATTGCTCCAAAAATCTGGGCCTGGAAAGAAAGCCGCGGCAAGAGGCTTCAGATGTATGTAGATAAGCTGTTCATCATATTTCCGTTTGAGGTAGATTATTTCAAACGCAGGTGGAACATAGATGCCGTTTACCGCGGCAATCCCCTGCTCGACAGTGTAGAACAGAACCCGTACATGAAGGAAAGCAAAGAATCATTCTGCAACAGGATTTCTTCTGAAAGCGGACAGGACTTCAATTCAGATGAAAGTTTTGTAGCCCTGCTGGCTGGCAGCAGAAGGAGCGAGATAAAATATACGCTGCCCAGGATGCTGGATGTAATCAAAAACTTTCCGGAGCGGAAATTCCTTCTGGCCGCAGCTCCCTCTGTACCTGTAGATTATTACAACAAAGTCATAGACAGACACTTCAAAAAGGCCGGCGGGCGTCCTTCGGACTTCTGCCTTCCTATAATCTACGGTCAGACCTATCCAATAATGAAACATTCCGATGCCGCCATCATAAATTCCGGAACCGCATCGTTGGAGGCGGCCCTGATAGGAGTGCCGCAGGTGGTTTGCTACGAAGCCAGCTACGTTTCTTATATCATTGCAAAGGCTCTTGTCAACATAAAGAAACTCAAATACATAAGCCTTGCCAACCTCATTGCCGGAAAGTTCATATTTAAAGAACTGCTGCAATATGAATCCTCTTCCGAAAATCTTACGGCCGAACTTCACAGGCTGCTGGAAGACAAAGCCTACACAGATGCCATGAAGAAAGACTATACAGAAGTGCACCGTATGCTCGGAGGTGGCGGAGCCTCGGTTGAGGTAGCAAGGGCAATGGCAGAAGAACTGAATAATCAAAACTAATCAATATGAAGCTGCACATTTACAAATTCCAGGGGGCGGGTAACGATTTTGTCTGCATCGATAACCGCAAGGGAAACATAAAACTCACAACCAGGCAGATTAACCGCCTGTGCGACCGCCGCTTCGGAGTTGGAGCCGACGGAATGATGCTCATAGGAAAAAGCCGGAAGTATGATTTTTCCATGAGATATTTCAACTCGGACGGCAGGGAAGGCTCAATGTGCGGCAACGGCGGAAGATGCATATCGGCGTTTGCAGACTTTCTTGGAATAAAGAATCTTGAATTTGAAGCAATTGACGGATATCACAATGCCAAGATTCTTTCCAGAAAAGACAAGGTCTGGAAGGTAAGGCTCAAGATGAGCGATGTAGCCTGCTGCCCCAAGTTCGGAAAGAAATCATATTTCCTGAACACCGGAAGCCCGCATTATGTGGAGTTTGTAAAGGACGTGGACAACTACCCGGTAGAAACAAAAGGCAAATACTGGAGGTATTATTTTGAGGGAGGAACAAATGTCAACTTTGTGGAAGTTCTCCCTGCCGGCCTCAAAATCAGAACCTGGGAAAGAGGAGTGGAGGCAGAAACTTTTGCCTGCGGTACAGGTTCCACAGCCTCTGCCATAGCGGCTTTTACTGAGGGGATAAAGCCCAATACACTCAAAGACAACACATTTACATACAAACTGGCCGCACGCGGAGGCCGTCTGGAAGTAAAGGCCCAGTATATAACAGAAGACAAGAGCTTCAGGAATGTCTATCTGACAGGCCCCGCAACCCTTGTCTTTGAATGTGATATAGAAATCTAAACTCTACTGTTCAGGTCTTTGGCCAAATACCTTGGAGCCTATTCTGAGAATTGTGCTCCCGAGCCTTATGGCATATTTATAGTCTTGGCTCATACCCATGGAGAGTTCCTTGAATTCGGGCCACTGGAGGTGGCGCTGCTTCATTCTTGCATAGAAACTGTACAGAAGCGAAAACTCTCTCTGGATTTCTACAGTGTCGTCGGTCAGAGAAGCCATTCCCATTATTCCGGCAAGAGTCACACACTCCAAAGGATGTTCCCTGAGCTTTTCCAGAAGTTCCTCGGCCTCATCCATTGTAAAACCCTGCTTGGTTTCTTCCCGGGCTACGTGAATTTCCAGCAGAACCTTGGTTTTCAGACCGTTCTTCTTGCAGAAATCCTCAATCTCATAAAGGAGCTTTTCTGTATCTACGGAATGAATCAAGGTTGCGTGTGGAACCACCATCTTGATTTTATTGCTCTGAAGATGGCCTATGAAATGCCATTCGATATCATCCGGCAAAGACTCAGCCTTCTTTTCAAATTCCTGCGGACGGCTCTCTGCAAAAAGCCTGTGGCCTGCCTGATAGGCCTCCATAATAGCCTCATTGCTCTGAAATTTGGAAACCAGAGCCAACCTTACTCCCGAAGGAATCTCCTTCTTGAGATTTGACAATTCTTCCTTGATGCTCATTATCTTTTTTTCTGTCTTTCGCGCTGAAGCCTCTCTTGTTCCTTAACCATCTGCTCCATCCTTTCGCGCCATTTTGATTTCTTTTTACCCTTGTTGGACTCTGCCTTGCTCTTGAGCTGTGCGTAGAGTTTCTCTTCGTTGACCGCATACTTGCGTATCAGCCAATTCTGCCCTATTGAGATAAAGTTGGAAAGCATGTAATAATAACTCAGACCGGCCGAGAAATTGTTACACAGAACCAACATGAATATTGGCATGAAATAAAGCTGCATGCCCTTCATCCCCGGCATACTGCCGTTGCTGGGCATCTGATCCATGTTCATCTTGGAGAACAGGTACATAGACACTGCCATCAACAAGGCGAACAGGCTCACATGATTTCCGTACATAGGAATGTTGAAGCCCAGATCCAATATGGAGTCATAGCCGCTGAGGTCCGATGCCCAAAGGAACGGATGCTGACGGAGCTCAAACGAAACCGGGAAGAAACGGAACATTGCAAACAGGATAGGAATCTGAAGCAGCATCGGAAGACATCCGCCCATCATGCTCACTCCTGTCTTCTGATACAATGCCATGGTTTCCTGTTGCTTCTTCATGGCATCTTCACGCCTCGGATATTTCTTGTTAATCTTCTCAATTTCCGGTTTGAGAACCCTCATCTTGGCCGACGACAGATAAGACTTGTATGTCAGAGGAGACAGGACAAGCTTTATAAGTATGGTCATTATCAGGATGATGATACCATAGTTGGATATGAATCGCCTGAGGAAATCAAAGGTATTTACTATGACAACCCTGTTTATCCAACCTATGATGCTTCCGCCCATCGGAATTATCTTTTCAAAACTGTTGCCGTAGCTCTTGAGCTCCTTATACAGGTTTGGGCCAAAGTAGAAATGCAAAGGTATGTCAACTTCGGCATCTCTGCCATAGCTCATCTGCATATAGGCCTTACATTCAAACAAGAGCGAATCCGGATCGGTTTCCGGCATAAAGGCGTATGAAAGACGGCCTTGGGAAAAGTTGTCGTCGTTCATCAGGATTGCAGAAAAGAACTGCTGACGGAAAGCAAACCAGTGCAGCTTTGTAGGAATTTCCTTCTGGCTTTCAGCCCGTCGCATACCCAGATCTTCCACATCCTTATCTCCAGGATATCTGAAATTGACAGTGGAATAGTTCTTTTCGTTGTCATAGCCTTTTTCAAATCTGGAAATTTTGAGGTCCCAATCGAGGTCAAAATCGCTTGCACCGTTAGACATCAAGCCGGCCATTCCGGTTGTTCTGATGTTGAAATCCAGATTGTAACTGTCCTGGGGAAGATGGTATGCAAAATCTATCCAGGAAGAGTCTGCAAACAAGAGACGCAGAACCAAGGAAGAGTCTGTCCGCTCAACTTCCCTGAAATTGAACTCAGAAGTTCTGACCTCATGCATCGTATTAAAGATCAGAGACATATCGGACAAGTTCTCCTTGATTATGTAAAGAGAATCGTTGCCGTAGGTCTTGTATCCTTTAATCTGAGCTTCCTTAATCTGAGCTCCCTTAGAAGTAAAGGTTAGCTTCAGTTTTGAGTTTTCCAGAGTATAAAGTTCTTCTTCCGCCGTCTGCGCAGCTGCAAGGGCTGAATCCAGAACCATAGCCGGGGCCTGCCCTGCCTTCATAGAATCAGGAGCCTGAGTCTTAAGAGAATCCGCAACGGAGGGTTCCGTTACAATGCCCAAAGCGGCATTCCGTATAGAATCAGCCACCCGCAAAGAATCAGCAACCCTCGGATTTGTGAGAGCCTCTATTCTTGCAAGAGAATCCTTGACGAAAGCTTCGCGAGCCTGTTTTTTGTAATTATACGAATTGTACCAGCTGAAACCTATGAGAATCAGTCCAATCAGGACAAATCCCAGTATAGTGTTCTTCTGCATCTTAGAATTCCTTATCTATCATTTTGATCTTCTGCTCCAAAGACTTGAGTTCTTCTTTGTCAGAAGCTATCTTGGCTTTTATGTCTTCTATCATCTGCTCGGCATTCTTGCTCTTTGCAAAGAAGCCCATGTTGTTCTCCATAGTGGCAATGTCGGTCTCGAGCTTGCGGTACTTGTTGAGGAGTTTTTCGCGTTCGGTGCGGATTCCGCGGTCGCTCTTGCCAGGGTTCTTTGCCTCGGAAATAAGCCTGTGAATCCTGCTGATCTTCTTTTCTGCATTTTTATCGCGAATAGCTGAAAAATGAATATCCAGAGCCGCATCCAACTCCTTCTGCAGGGAGTCTTTTTCCTTGAAAGGAACAAAACCTATTGAATTCCACTTGGAAAGGAAGCCTTCCAATGCCTCTTTGTCTGAAACCTGACCGGAACTCTTATAGTTCTTTATCTCTTCCAGCAAAGCCTTCTTTGCCGCCAGATTCTGTTCGTAGTTCTCGTTGGAAGAACCAAAGTGCTGAGCCTTTCTGTCAAAGAACGCATCGCACGCGGCGCGGAACCTCTTCCAGACGGCATCCGACTGCTTTCTGGCAACAGGCCCTATGGTCTTCCACTGGTTCTGCAGGTTGATCAGCTGGTCTGTTCCCTTCTTCCAATCTTCTGTGTCTTTGATCTTTTCTGCTTGTTCGCAGAGTTCTTCCTTCTTCTTCAGATTCTCCTGCATTATATCCTTGAACTTGGAGTAAAATTCGCGCTTGGCGTTGTAGAACTTGTCGCAGGAAGCACGGAAGCGGTCATATATCTTTTGATTGTCTTTCTTGGATGCAAAGCCGATGCTCTTCCACCTGGCCTGCAGATTCTCCATCTTCTTTGAGAGAGAATTCCATTTGTTGGAATCGGAAGCCTCTGTAGCAGCCAGTTCTTCAGCCAGTTCGCAGATTTCGGTCTTGGCTTTCAGATTTGCTTTCTGCTCCTCTTTGAGGTTTGAGAAGAAGTCTTGATGACGCTTGTTGATCTTGGATGTGGCAACCTTGAACCTCTCCCAGATGGACTCTCTGTTTTCCTTTGAAACAGGGCCTATTTCCTTCCATTCTTCGTGAAGTTTCTGAAGTTCGTTGAAAGCCTTTACAGGATCCTTGGCCTCTACCAGAACCTCCGCCTTCTGGCAGAGATCTTCCTTGAGTTCAAGGTTCTTTTTGAAGTCAAGCTCGCGGAACTCTCTGTTTATCTTGAGGAAATCATAGAAACTCTCGATTGTACGGTTGTACTGGTCCCAGATTTCACGCGCATTTTCCTGAGGTACATTTCCGGTAGCCTTCCACCTTGCCTGAAGCTCCCTGAATGCCGGCATGGTATGATTCATATCTTCCGCCTTTTCCATCAGCGAATTAATCTCCTGAATTATCTTGTTCTTCTCAGCGAGGTTTTCTTCGCGCTTAGCCTGCATCTCCTGATTGAAATTGGCCCTTGAGGATTTGTAGTTTGCATACAGATCCTTGAAGGCTTTTTCTATATCTTCAAACGGATTGTTCTGGCTTTCAGGATTTCCTACCTCCACAAACATGCCCGATGCAATCTTTTCCTTGCGTAAAACCTTATAGAAACCGGCTTTCAGTGGTTCTGCATATTTGTAAAGTTTCTGCTGGTCGCCTTCCTGAATCATCTTCTCGAATGAAGATAATATCTCGTTCAGCGACATATCAGAAAAATCAACGATATCAGTTGATTGCTGCGATTCCTCTACAAGCTGAGGTTCGGCCTGAACCTCATTCTGCAATGATTCCTGCTTTGCCTGAGCTTCCTGCTGAGAGTTCAAAGCGGTGGTGTTCTCTTCCATTAGACTCCTATTAAATGTACATTATACTTGGCGGACTGCAAATATAACGAAATTTGCAATACTTTGCATTACTTATTTGCATTATTGAATATCGCAGGATTTGCACTAATTTTGTCGGCGAACAATAATCAGCAACATTTACGGAAAAGGTATGGACAGGACTGGAACAAAAAAGACCTACAGAAAGAAAGGATCAATGAGAATAGATATCATAAGCTGTGTTCCCCAACTCTTGGAAAGCCCATTGAATTATTCCATTGTCAAGCGCGCAAAAGATAAGGGGCTGGTGTCTGTATTCATCCACGACCTCAGAGATTATGCCACAGGAAAGCACAAGAAAACAGACGATTACAGCTATGGAGGCGGCGCCGGCATGGTCATGATGATAGAGCCTGTCTATAAAATCATAAAGAAACTTACACGGCAGAGAAAATACGACGAAGTCATTTATCTTTCTCCAGACGGAGAGTTGTTTGACCAGCCGATGGCAAACAGGATGTCGCTGATGAAAAACATCATTCTGCTATGCGGACACTATAAAGGCATAGACCAAAGAATAAGGGAACATCTTATAACCAAGGAAATATCAATAGGAAACTATGTGCTCAGCGGAGGAGAGATTGCTGCAGCTGCAATAACCGACACCCTGGTCAGACTGATTCCGGGTGCGCTCTCCGACGAAACTTCCGCCCTTACGGACAGTTTCCAGAATTCCTTGCTTTCTCCTCCCATTTACACCCGGCCGGCAGACTTCAAAGGCTGGAGGGTGCCTGATATTCTTCTCAGCGGAGATCACGACAAGATTGCGCAATGGCTCGATGAGCAGGCCGTTCAAAGAACCCGAAAATTACGTCCCGACCTTCTTTAGCGGCGTAAAAAAAGCGGCTTAGCCGCCAACCACTTCTAAAAAAGCCAAAGGCCGGCACGAAGTGCCGTAACCGCCGCGTTAGCGGCGTAAAAAAAGCGGCTTAGCCGCCAACGAAAAAGGCCCTCAGAGCTTGCTCTGAAGGCCTTTTGAAGTTGGCGGCTACCCACTTTCCCACTTGGTATAGCAGTATCATAGGCGTGAACGGGCTTAACTTCTCTGTTCGGGATGGGAAGAGGTGGATCCCCGTTGCTATTGCCACCTGAATAACTTTCCGCGGTTATTGCGCGTATTAGACTGAGAGAAAGAAAAACAACAGGTATGGAAAAATTCTTTCTGACGTATGAAGTCTTCGGGCGATTAGTAATGCTCAGCTTTGACATTTCTGCCTTTACACCTGCATCCTATCAACGTGGTAGTCTTCCACGGCCCTGTAAGGAAATCTCATCTTGAGGCTAGCTTCGCGCTTAGATGCTTTCAGCGCTTATCTAAACCGCACATAGCTACCCGGCAATGCAGCTGGCGCCACAACCGGTACACTGGAGGTGCGTCCATCCCGGTCCTCTCGTACTAAGGACAGACCCCCGCAAATTTCCAACGCCCACAACAGATAGGGACCGAACTGTCTCACGACGTTCTGAACCCAGCTCGCGTGCCAC
>ERZ842401.3133-NODE-3133-length-20955-cov-4.437081_pt1 | contig 20955 bp, 16 predicted proteins | sample MGYA00521270_ERZ842401 | MGnify/ENA primary metagenome ERZ842401 (study PRJEB31892, sample SAMEA3878208) | bioreactor metagenome | biome: Moose rumen | place: Sweden | collected 2011-10 | study: EMG produced TPA metagenomics assembly of the PRJEB12797 data set...
CGGAATTCTACGTGCTGTACAACGGCAGGGACGATTTCCCCGCGGAAAGCGAGATACGGCTGTAGGACGCTTTCATCTACCCCGAGGGCAGGGTACAAAATATGCTGAATATGGGACATACAGCACAGGAAGCAGCCGCGTTTGCGGAAATCGATGAAAACTTGCTCCGCTAAGAATAGGTTTTATGTTGGTACTGCTTTGCTTCGATTACCGACAGCTTATATGCACCCTGCAAGGACGGCGAGCGCCCTTGCCAGAGCATCGCGAGGGAGGCTTGCGTAATTGACAATAACGACGTGCTCAGGGGCAGCTTCCCGTCTGGTGTAATAATCTGACAAGAATGAAAGGGAAAGCTTTTCCTGCCCCGCCGCAGCCTTGAGCTGAAAATCAGCCTTGTCCGTCGGCAGGCGCAGGAGGAAGTACAGCCCCGCATCCGCCTCCATAACCTCTGCATCGCGCAGGCTGTCGTGCTTTTTCAGCTCGGCGAGGGCATAGTCCCGCTGCTCGCGGTAATAGCGGCGCAGGTGGCTGATGTGGTTTTCAAAGTGACCATCGCGCATGAAAGCCGCAAGCGTATACTGGTTTATATTCGGCACGGTACAGGCATAAAAGCCAAGCTTCTCGCGAAAAAGGGCCATAAGGCTTTCTGGCAGAACCATATAGCTTATGCGTATAGTGGGCGAAAGGCTTTTCGTAAAGGTATTCAGATAAATCACACGGCCTATGCTGTCTATGCCCCTCAGCGTGGGGAGGGGACGTCCCTTCAAGCGGAACTCCGCATCATAATCGTCTTCAATGATATAGCGCCCCTCCGCCTTTGCCGCCCAGCCAAGCAGCTCGTAACGGCGGCTGATTGACATAACGCGCCCCGTCGGAAAGTGGTGCGAGGGCGAGATATGCGCTATGGTCGCGCCGCTTTCACGCAAGCCCTCCAGAGACATTCCCTGCTCATCAAGCACTACCGGCACACGGCGCACAAGGCGCGACCATGTTGCAAAGGGAAAGAGAGAAGGCAGGGTATAGCTCGCAGACAAATCAAGGAAATCCTCACGGGGAGGCGTTTCGTTTTCTTCTATATAATATGTTGCATCTTCTGTCTGCCCTGGCACGGGACGAAGACAGGAATCCACCGTGATATCCGATACAAAAAAGCCCTTCTTGGGCTGAGAGAAAATGTAACCCTCGTCCGCAAGTTTGGCGTAAGCGTTTTCCACCGTGATGGTGCTTACGCCAAGGTGCCTTGCAAACTCGCGCTTTGATGGCAATCGTGCTTTTCCGGGCAGCTCGCCGTGCAGAATATCGCGCTTTATAAAATCGTAGAGCTGCTCGTACAAATTTTCTTCGGAATGCGCTTCAAGGCTGTAGGTAAGCATAGCAAACGGATACCAATCATAAACCTTTGAGCAGCAGAATCCGCATGACGCTCTCATCCACGCACTTTTCAGCAATCCTGCCGCTTTTAACCGCTTCAAGCATGGCGTTGTAGGAAGCGGCAAAATCATTCGGCATAAGCAGGATATCATTCCCCGCCTCAAAGGCAAGCACTGCCGCCTCGCCGTCTGCATAATTCTTTTCGATTGCCCCCATATTGAGCGCGTCGGTCAGCACAACGCCGTCATAGCCCAAGTCTCCACGGAGCTTGCCGCTGATCAGCTCTTTGGAAAGCGAGGCGGGGAGTCCGTCGCGGGTGATATTCGGGACGGAGAGATGGGCTATCATCACGCAGTCGGCAGCGGAAAAATTCTTGATAAAGGGGATGAGCTCACATTCTTTCAGCTCGCCCCAGTCCTTAGTGACTGCCACGTAGTCTGCATGGGTATCTCCCGTGGTGTCTCCATGACCGGGGAAGTGCTTGATGCAGCCCTTTACGCCGACTGAATGGAGCCCGTCCAGAAAGGCTCCTGCCATACCCGCGACAAGCTCAGGGTCAGAGCCAAAGGCACGGTCCCCGATGACAATGTTTTTGGGATTCGTGTTCACGTCAACGTCCGGAGCAAAATCCAGCGTGAAGCCATACTCCGCAAGATAACTCCCGATAAGCTGCCCTGCCTTCCGCGCATTTTCAACATCGCCGCTGGCACCGATTGCACCCATGCTTGTAAACACAGGCAGCCCAAAGCCTTTGGTATTGGCAAGCCGTGCCACTCGCCCGCCCTCCTCGTCAACGGCGATAATGGGAGGTATTGAAGTGGCTTCTTTGAGCTGACGGGTAAAGTTTTTCAGCTGTGCAGGATTCTTTATGTTCTGCGCGAAAAAGATAAAGCCACCGACGGGATAGCGGGCAAGAGCTTCTTTCAAGGACTGGGTGAATTCAGTTTGAGAAGCAGCACCCCCTGTGACAGGGCATTGCTCTGGAGCGATGACAAAGAGCTGTGCGATTTTTTCTTCAAGCGTCATCTCCGCAATGATTTGCGACAGCGCGCTTTCAAGGAGTAATTCGCCTTTAGGGACTTCTGTCGAAGGCATTTCTGCCTCTGGCACTTCTGCTTCTGTTTCTTCCTGCGTTGAAGATTTTTCTTCCGGCTCCGTAAGCTTCGGCTCGGTGATTTCTTTTTCCTTGATTTCCGGCTCTTGAATTTCCGGTTCTGGGACGGGCTTCTTTTCTCTCGTCGTCACGCAGGAGGCGAGCAGGACGGCACAGGCAGCAAGGGCGGCAAAATACTTTGGCACTTTCATCGTTTTCTTAAACCTCAGCTTCGGCGGGGGCAATGCAGGCAAAGAGCGCATCCAGCTTTTCAAGGTCTTTTCTGCCGGGAGCTTCTTCCACACCGCTCGCCACATCGATCAGTTCTGGTTCAAAATCTTCTATTATATTGCGCGCATTTTCGGGCGTAACGCCGCCTGCAAGCCACAAGCGCGTCTTTTTGCGAATCTGGGAGACGAGGCTGGCGGCAATCTGCGTGCCTGTACCGCCGATCAATCCGCCGGACACAGCATCGATAAGGATGCGCGGCTCTCCCCGCTCACGCAGGGCATCAAGCTTCGCAATATCCTCCTCGGAGGACACATTGACCACAGCATAGTGGGGCAAGTCCTGCAGGGCAGGGGTACTGAAAAACTGCTCCACCGCGCGCTCGCCGTGCAGCTGAATAAAGTCCAGCACCCCTTCCCTTGCCAGAGCCAGAGCAGTCTTTGCCTCGGCACTTTCGCAGTCAATGATGATGCCTACCAGTTTGGGAAACTGTTTTAAGGCAGAATCACCTTCTTCCTCCGCCGTCATGCGGGAAAGCACAGCCCTTGCTTCGCGCACCACGGAGGCATCCACATTGCGAGGGCTTTTTGCACAGAAGATAAAGCCAAGGAACATGGCATCCGTGAGCAGCACGGCAAGGACATCTTCCATGTTGGTGAGTCCGCATATCTTTACCAGCGGACGGGGCAGATTTTCCTCCGCAAGGACATGCGCGTAATCAAGCCATGCCTTTGTATGCGCCGTCTGCCGTGCGTTGACAAAGCTTTCCACTAGCGCCGCAGCCTGTGCGGGATTCCGAGCTGCCGCCTCTCCCAGAAGCATACCGGTAAATCCCAGTCCGCCCGCAAAGGACGCAGCTTCTGGCGTGCGGATGCCGCTTTCAAATATAACGCGGACATTCTGCCCCGCTGCCCTCTGTATCTTCGGGAGCATTCCGGCGGGAGTAAGCAGGTCTATGCTGAAATCACGCAAGTCACGGGCATTTACCCCGCAGACAATGTGCTCGCTGTCAACCCTTTCCGCAACAAAGGCGAGCTTCTGTACATCCTCATCAAGGCGGAGCTCTATGAATGCCGTCATGCCAAGTTCCGCACAGCGCTCCGCCATCTTGAGAAGGACATCCTTTTCCAGCAGGCGGGCGATGAGCAGCACAGCATCTGCCCCCGCGCGGTAAGCTATGTCCACCTCTTCCGGCGCAAGCAGGAAATCTTTCCTCAGAACAGCAGGGCAAAGGCTTCCCTCATGGCTTTCCGCATAGGCATCAACAGCAGCACAGACAGCCATGAGGTCCACGAGCGAACCTTTGAAATAGTTTTTCTCCGTGAGCACGGAAATAGCGGCAGCCCCTGCGGCGGCATACGTTGTGGCGGTTGCGGCGGCATCAAGGGCAGGCGCTATGTCCCCCTTGCTGGGCGAGGCACGCTTCACTTCCAGCACCGCTCCTTTCTGCGCGACAAAGGGCACTGGAGCCTTCCGTTTCCTTGCGGCAGGAATATCACAGGCAAATGTATATCCAAAGCGGGCAATGTCCGCCCTTCTCTTTTCTACGATTTCATCTAAAATGCTCATCAATATCTCCCGGCTGCATTGTAGCATAAAACAGCCCTATTTTATAGATGTTCCTTAAGCAAAGGAAAAAAATATGCGATAATTGAAATATGGCAGACACAGATTCTATCACGCTTTCACAGGATGATATAAACCTCGTCCTTAAAACAGTGCGGAAGGAAAATGCCGCGCACGATAAAGCAGATGCCCTGCTGGGGATAGGCCTGTCACAGTCAGATTTAGACAAGCTTTTTAACGGCAAGCCTGAATTCATAGCGCAGGAAAAACCAGCCCCGCTCAGCCCCGAAGACAAGAGGGCAGCAAAGATTGCCGAGCGCAAGGCACGGGCGGCGGCGCTGCTCGCAAAGGTGAATGCAGAATCCCCAAAGCGCCTTTATGCTATCTATGGCACAGTATTGCTGCCCGGCGCCCAAGTTTCAAAGCTTGCCCCCGGTTCCACGCTAGAGCTTGACCGCAGCCCTGAGACTGCGGCGGACATCATGCTGGATGACAAAGTGATTGCCCGTGGCTTTCTGGAAACAAAAGACGGGCACTGCTCAGTACGGATTACTGAAACACTAAGAATTTGAAGCTGCCTTCACTTCTTCAAGCTTTGCCTTTGCCTTGCCAGAATCTAAGGCTTCGAGAGCCATTTTGTAGCCTGCTTCTATATTCCGTGCCTTGCCGCTGAGATACAGCAATGTTCCCGCATTCAGCCCTACAGCATAGCGGATTGTCTTCCGCCCCTTGCCTTCAAGCACAGCCAACGCGAGCTGAGCGTTATCCGCACCGCTGCCTCCTGCCAATTCAGCCACATCTGCATCCGTAATGCCAAATTTAGCGGGGTCTATTGTATATCTGTATTCCTTGCCGTCATCATTGATCTGGAACACATGGGTCGGCGCACAGGGGCTGATTTCGTCAAAGCCGTCATCGCTTGCCACCACCATGACGCGCTTGCCCCCCAGCTTCTTTGCCGCACGAGCATAATCTTCAAGCAAATCTGCGGAATACACGCCGAGCAGTTCATACTCTGCCCCTGCGGGGTTGAGGAGCGGTCCCAATATGTTCATGATGGTCTTGATTTTGAGCGCTTTCCGGACAGGAGCGGCAAAACGCATAGCGCTGTGATAGACAGGAGCCATCAAGAAGCCAAAATTTGTTCCTTTGATAAGGGCTGCGGTCTTTTCGGGAGCGCAGTCAATCTTTATTCCCAAAGCCTCAAAGAAATCTGCCGCGCCTGATTTGGAAGACACCGCGCGGTTGCCGTGCTTTGCCACTGGCTGTCCGCACGCCGCCACCACAAGCGCAGAGAGCGAGGAGATATTGAAGCTGCCCTTGCCGTCTCCTCCGGTGCCCACAATTTCTGCCAGTCCATGCACTTCCAGGGGAATCGGGCGTTTCTTTTTGAGCAGGGTACGGGCACAACCAATCATCTCGCTCACCGACGGTCCCTTTGCAGCCATGGCGGTAAGTATGGCTGCACTTACGCGCTCGTCCAGATCGCCATCCGTAAGGTTCTCCATAAAGAGCGCTGCCTGCTCTTCGCTGAGGTCTTTCCGCTCCAGAAGCTGGTTCAGATATTCGGCAACAGGCAGGTTCTCGCGGCGATAATTGAGGAACGCGCGGAAAATATCGTCGCCCTTCTGGCTTGCGATTGATTCCGGGTGAAACTGCACGCCCTCAATGAGCAGGGACTTATGGCGGATGCCCATGATGTCCCCGTCTGCAGAACGCGCCGTTACCTCGAAGTCTGGAGACAGCGTTGCTTCATCGATGACAAGGGAATGATAGCGCGTAAAGCTTGCCTTTTTTCCCACAAGGCGGAAAAGCCCTCTTCCGTCAAGGTCCATCTCTTCCACCACGCCGTGGCAGATGTGCTTCGCCTGTACGATGCGCGCGCCAAATGCCTCACCTATCGCCTGATGCCCAAGGCAGATGCCCAAAATCGGCAGCTTGCCCGCAAAGTGCTTGATTGCCTCTTCGCTTATCCCCGCGTCAGCAGGACAGCCGGGACCGGGGCTGATAACCAGACGGGATGGCTTCATTGCTTCCAAATCAGCAATCGTCACCTCTTTTGAACGCACAACTTTCACTTCGTCTTCGGAAAGCCGCTGCAGAGCCTGCACCACATTATATGTAAACGAATCATAATTATCGATGACAAGTATCATAAAAAACTCCTTTAAACCTTTCCACCTTCTAGCACTGCGCGAAGAGCGCCCAGCTTCTCATTTGTCTCTTCCCATTCACGGTCGGGATTGCTGTCATATACAATGCCGCCTCCTGCCTGCAAGGTCCATGTACGCCCCTGCTTGAGGGCGCAGCGGATGCCTATGCAGAAATCCAAATCTCCTGTGTTCTGAAGGTAGCCGATAGCGCCTGCATAAAAACGGCGCTTCACCTTTTCAAGGCGGCTTAAAATTTCTATCGCGCTGATTTTCGGAGAACCGCTCACTGTTCCTGCGGGGAATGCACAGCGCAGGACCTGAATCTGCTTCATATCGCTGCGCACTTTTCCCTGCACATCGCTGACCAGATGCATGACATGGCTGAAATACTCGCAGTCCATAAAGCGGGTCACTTCCACGCTGCCCTTCTCGCAGACGCGCCCAAGGTCGTTGCGTGCTAAATCCACAAGCATGAGGTGCTCGCTGCGTTCCTTGTGGTCGGCAAGCAGGTTTGCTTTGAGCTGCTCATCTTCTGCCGCAGAGTTACCGCGGCGGCGTGTTCCCGCAATCGGACGGATGGAAGCAACTCCCTCCCGCACACGCACAAGGCTTTCCGGCGAAGAGCCGACAAGCTGCCTGTCTCCAAAATCTATGTAAAGCAGATAGGGCGAAGGGTTAAGCGAACGCAGGCGGCGATAGATTTCCATCGCTGAGGATTCGCAGTCCAGCTGCAGGCGGCGGCTCGGCACTGCCTGAAAGATATCTCCTGCGACAATGTGCTTTTTAAGGGCTACGACTTTTTCTTTGTATTCTTTTTCGGACAGCTCTAAGTCTGTAATGGTGCGGCAGTCTTTGACTTCTTCCGGCGGCGCAAGATAACTGAAATCGAGGTCGCCAAGCCGCTTTTGCAGGCTGTCCACTGCTTTCTGCAAATCGATCTGATGCTCTGTATAGTTCAATGCAAAGACATGCAGCCGTTCCGTAAAGTGGTCAAACACAATATAGATATGCCCCACAACGAATTCGCTTTCCGGGATATGGAGCTCATCTGTCTGCGGCGCAAGCGTGATGGTGTCGCAACGGGCGCAGAATTCATAGCTCAGATAACCAATGCCGCTTGCGGGCACAGGAATATTCCGAACAGGAAGCTCGTTTTCCTGCGCGACATACAGCAGCGCATCCAGAATATCCGTTTCGTGGGGCACCGAGCTGCCCGGCGCGATTGATTCCACGGCATCGCCCGTCCCAGCCGAAAGCTCCCGCACAAACGGCACACGCCTGCCGTCTATGAGGAAGGCAATGCCCTCGTCATCCTGCAGGATATGAAACGCTTCTTCCATCATCAGAATGGAATAGCGCTCCTTGCCCATATTAAACCGAGCGCTTTCAAGTATAGCCTTTGCCCCGATTTTTCGTGCCAAAGAAAACGGCGTATACCTGTCGCTCGGCAAACTTATATATATGCTGTCTGTACGTTTCACCGCAGCTTTCCTCCAAATAAAAAATGCTACTCTTAACAGAAACCATACTACAACACAAGTATGCTTCTGTCAAGAGTAGCAAGCAAATTATTTGAGCGCGGTTTTGAGTACTTCCAGGTTTTTCTGCATGGCCCCCAGATAGGTGCTGCCTTGCTTTATATCGCGGGCCGTCGTAGACTGAAGAGAGTCAAGCGTCAGGATTTTTGCCTGCTTTCTCTTGCTGTTCTGGATGATAGTGCGGGCAATCTTGTCGTTTCCGCTTTCAATTTTGAACACATAGTTCAAGCCAAGCTCGTCCACCTTCTCTGCCAGAAAGACGACGGTCTTAAAGCTTGCCTCTGTCTCTGCGGAACAGCCGACGAAAGCCGCATAATAAGACAGCCCATAATCATCTACAAGATAGCGGAACGGAAAGCGATCGCCAAAAAGCACGGTCTTTGTCCGCGAGGCGCTGGCTGCCGCAGCATAAGCGGCATCGAGGGCCTTAAGCTGCTTTAGATACGCCGCAAGGTTTGCGCTGTAGGCGGCAGCATTGGCGGCATCTTTTTCGCAGAGCACCGCGCTGATAGCCTCGCAGAGGAACTGCGCATTTTTCAGCGACAGCCACACATGTTCGTCATATTCTGGCTCTTCATCCTCTTCCTCCTCATCATCTTCAGCCTGCATACCTTCGACAAGCTCTTCTTCCTTTACCCTGTCGCCAAGGGTTTCCAGCAGGTTGATGGCAGTCAGCTCCTTGTTGTGCGCAGTCTTGAGCACATCCACCACCCAACGATCGCTCTCCCCGCCCACATAGATGAATATGTCGGCAGAGGAAATCTTGGCAATGTCCTGCACGCTAGGCTGATAGCTGTGCAAGTCTACGCCATTGTCCAGAAGCAGGGTGAGCTCGGCATCCTTAGCTGTATTGCCTAAGATCTGCTTAACCCAGTCATATTCAGGAAAAATCGTGGTGACTATCTTAAGTCCGCTTTTGGGCTGAGTCTTTTTCTTTGGTTTCGCAAAGCTCAGCGCCGTAGCCGTCAGAACCAGCACGGCGGTGAGAGAAATAATAATTTTATGCAGTTTCATATCATACTCCGTTTATTATTCATTTGATAACCGTTATCAGATTTGTATTATAGACAGAGTACAAGAAATGTCAATATGATAATGATTATTATTTTTTGCGCCTGCTGCGCCGCACCCGTTTCTGGCGAGGCAGACGCCTATGGGAGGACACGGGGCTGGCATACTTTGAAGTCCGCACAAATATGTACCATGCAACGCCGGAAGTCATGAGGCACAGGAGCGTGATAGCAATAACTCCAATCCAGCCAGCATTCATCCAGGGCAGCGGCACGTTCATACCGAAAAAACTCGTAATAAAAGTGGGAATGGTGATGACGAGGGAGATTATCGTCATCCGCTTCATGATAATATTCAGATTGTTGGAGATAAGAGAGGCAGAAGCGTCGTTCATCTGCGCCATGATGTTTGTGTAGGTATCCGCCATCTCCATAGCCTGCCGGTTATCAATATCCACATCGTCAAGCCAGTCCTGATCTTCTTCGTCGAGCTTTATAATCTTGGTCTTGCGGAACTTTTCCAAGAGCAGCTGATTGCTTTTGAGCGATGTTTCAAAATACACAAGGGACTTCTGTATGTTCAGAAGCTGCAAGAACTCCTGATTTTCCACCGAGCGGAACATCTCGTTCTGAATTGTCGTGGCGCGGCGGTTCAGCTCCTTCAGGTAGCGCAGGAAGGTAATATCCGCCCGTGCCAGAAAGCGGATGGTAAAGGCGGGAAAATCATTGAGGGAAAGCTCCTTGATGCGGTTAGCGGCAAAGTCTTTCAGCACCTCGCAGTCAGTCCAGCAGATGGTGATAAAAAATTTGCCATAGGTGATGATTCCGAGCGGCGTACAGAAATAGCTGATGTCGTCACTGGGAGAGAAAACGGGAAGCCGCAGAATGGTGAGGATATAGTTAGCATCCTCATTCTTTTCAATACGGGAAAGCTCGTCTGGGTCAAGGATATCGAGGATATTTTCATGATCTATTTTATACTTGCTTTCAAGTTCCTCGACATCATCACTCGTCACCGAACGGGCATCTATCCACGTATTCAAACTGGGATTGAGCTCTTCCTCGCTTTTCTCCACTAACTTTCCGTTTTCCTGCTGCCAGTACGTTATCATATTGCCCCCTGCGCCGGCACGGGCTTTTCACAAAAGCCCTCAAAATTCACCTTTAAATCATTCGCATCAAGCCGACGGCAAATTCTTCAAAAGTTTTATCATATACAGTTCAATATAGCGCGCCAATGCGGGATGATTTTTTATCTTCATCAGGCTTGGGCTTTCCGCAAGGGACTTTGCAAGGCTGGAAATGCGCTCAGGCGAAAAACCTTCTGCCTTCAGCGATCTGAGCACCTTGCGCAGGTAATCACGGATGAGGCCGTTCACGTCAGTGGTCAGGTTTTCGCGGGCAGGTCCGTTCAAGCGGTCGTTCCACTCGCCAAGATAGCCCTCAAGCTCACGATCCAGCGTACTGTTAGAAGGAACTAGCTTCTGCTCTGCGGCAAGGGCAACATTGCGCACTGCCTTGCGGGAACGGGGCGCAGTCTTGTCCGCAGCATTCAGTCTGCTCATCTTCTCCACCTCTTCCGCCTTTTCCTGCTTGAGCATTTTTTCTGTGGCAGTCTCATTTGATTTGCCCTGCCCCTTCTTTGCCTTTGACTTGCGCTTGAAGAAAGCCATAAGCCAAGAAACAACCGGCAAAGAATACCAGAAAGGCAGTGTTACCTTTGCATTTGTATAAATCTCCTGCCTGCTGATAAGCAAGAGCTCGCTGTAGGGCACAAGCACCCCGTTGCGGTACAACGCAATGTGCCCCGGCGTATTGTCCTCAAAGGCAACGACGGGCAGGAACGAGGCATGGAGCAGGGAAAAGAGCACAGGCTCGGCAGCCTGCAGCTCCCTCTCCAGACAGCGCTCGAAGGCAGGCTGATCCTTCATCTCCGGCAGGGTCTCAAAATCAAGCAGCGCCTTCTTCCACACATGGCTGATACTGTTTCTGATGACGGCACGGGCATCATTGCACAGGCGGATGATGAGCTGCATTATCTTACTTTTCAGGATAAAATAGCCTTCGCCTTCATCATTCTTGAATACCAGAAGCTCAGGCAGGCTGTTACCAACAGCTTCCGCACGCATAGCCGCTATGTGCTCGTTCAGTTCTTCCTTGGAATACTGCCCCAGCAAGAGCTTGCCGTGGGCATCGTGCATCTTTTCTATATCATCTTTCGTAAAATAATACGGAGGATTAGCCAGCAGAGAATCAAATTCCTCAAAAGCCCTTGTCTTCTGAGCCTTGTCGGCAGCCTTTGTCTTGAAATACGAGATGACAATCTCAATAATGCTGATTGACTGGAGGACGTTCACCTCTTCGAGAGTCAAATCCTTGTGCTTGATGTAATCCTGCTGGATAAAGTAGCACAGCTGATTCCAAGAATAGAAGTTATCTCCCGTCGCCTTGAGGGAATCAAGGGCATCTTCAGGGCGAGCGACAAAAAGCGTAAAGAAATTCTTTACCACCATCTCCTTGCCGGGATTTGCCGTCACAAGCTTTTTCAGGAAATAGTCATGGAATTCCTCACGGCGCAACATATCCTGTAGCTTTTTAAGGCAAAGTTTAACGAGCTGATTGACAGGCACAGAGGAAGGAAAGAGCACCGCCGCCACATTCCTGTTAAACTGCAAGGCATACAGCGTACTTTTCTTCTGCTCTCCCTTGTCCATGAGCTCCGGCAGAAGCTCGGAAGCCTGAACCTTTGACACCACGTCTGCAGGGATATTTTTGGGAATATCATTTATATTCGGGAAAGGCACAGAAATATTTTTGTCTATATCCTTGTACGTTTCCGCATAGCGTTCCATAAAAGCGGAAACGACAAATATAGTCTGCTTTCCCTGAGCATGGTCAGTAAGCACAATCTGACGGGTAGAAGCTAAGCGGGCAAGCTCCGCCCGCAGCGTTTCGTCCGTGCTGCCAAGATATGTTGCAAGCGCTCCGTTTTCGTTAACATGATACTGGGCATAGTGACGGATATATTCAGCAAATTCGCTGAATTCTATAACCGCCCCCCGCTGCTTGGCGGAATAGCCTTTTAATAATTCCAGAATATCAGATGTCACTTCCATAGTTTAGCAATTATATACTATATTCATTGTGAAAACAAGACTTTTGAGCGAGTTTTAAAACAGAACGGCTGAAACAAATTTGCCATTTTTTTCACTTTTTTCGCAGACTTGTGTACAAATTGAAATGCCTGCACTGATTATATAAGTGAAGCCCCCGTAAGGAGGCATAGTTTTAAGATTCGAGGTATTCAAATGAACCAACTGAACCAAATCATTCTGGAAGGAAACGTGGTGCGCGTGCCGGAAAAGCGGCTTACGGCAAACGGCAAGGCAGTCTGCACCATCCCGCTTGCCGTCAACCGCTCCTACAAGACGCAGAGTGGCGAAATTGTAAAAGAAGTGTCATACTTTGACGTAGAGACATTCGGCAGCAACGCCGAAAACTGCACAACACGCTTCCCCACCGGCAAGCCCCTCCGCGTTACGGGCAGGCTCAAGCAGGACCGCTGGAAGGATTCCGAAGGCAAGTCCCACAACAAGGTGCGCGTTATTGCAGAGCGCATAGAATTCCTGCCGCCCCGCAGGCCGCTGTCCGATGCAGAATGGCGCGCATTGCAGGAAAAGCACAAGGCTGAGACTGCGGCGATGCTCGTTGAGGCAGCCGTCGCAGCGGAAGCACAGGAAGGCGAGGAAATCGTATTCTAGCGGCGCACTCCCCCGCGCTTGCGGACATTCCGGCGGGACTTCTCTTCTTCCTGCCGGGCTGCGGCGCGGGCATCAGCAGCCTGATATGCCTCCATCTTTTCGGGATCGTAAAAACCATCCTTCCAGTTAAAGCGGGAAGAGCCGTCAACATGCCCGTGCCGATATATCAAATTCAGCAAGTTCTTCATATCGCCTTTCAGCACCCTTGTCTTGGAAAAATCAAGCAAATGGCGTTCAAATCCCTTGTTTGAAATTGTCTCAAGCTTTTCAATGATACTGAACGGCATCTCCGGCATAACGAAAGAGCCATCCGCAGTGGAATTTACCTTAAAGCTCATCTTCTGCTTGTCACTAAAGTAGGTAAAATCATAGTCCTTGGGCAGCTTAAAGCGCATCCGGAACAGCGCAGGATAGGCAAAAATTGGCAGCAGCACGCGGGAACGCTCCGCATAGCTGGCAAAGGTGTCGCACAGGTTCTGCTCACCATCCTCAAACGGCATTTGCACCGCCATGAGATCCTGATTTTCAAGAAAGCTCACCGCCCACTTGTTAAAGGTATAGAGATAGGGCCCCGCAAGCAGCTTCACGTCCTTTTTGCCCTTCAAGATGGCAATGTGCGCCAGATTGTTCACCACAAACTGCGTATAGCCATTGGCAAGCAGCGTCTCCACTGTCTTTTGCAGATGCTCCATGTCACCTTCTGCCGCAAAGGGGTCAAGGCTTATAAAGATCATCTTCTTGCTGTAGGGCAGCAAGGACTTTTCCGGCGTATCCTTGTTCAAAAAGTCATACTCAGTCTCATTGTTCAGCTCCACGATGACGCGGACAGGATGAGCCATCTGAACCAGATGCGCATCCGCTATGGTTGACACAGCCACGTACAGCCCCTGAGGGAACCAGTCCAGCTCTTTTTTCTTTGCCACCGTCAGGTCAAGCACAGGCAGACGCTCAGGCCCCGGCTGGGAACGGAAGCGGGACAAATCCTGCGGCAGTACCCGCTTGTAGCGTTTGGACATAGATTTTGTCTGAAGGAGATAGACGGCATCCCCGCGCGTAAAGCCCTGCGGCACATCAAGCCAGCGTCTGCCGCCGTCATCCTGCACCACTACGCGAACCTTGTGGCTTTCCCGTCCCGTATCATCGTGGCGGTGCAGGCGGATGCTGTCACCGGGATCCGGGTCATAGGAGCCGCCCTGTATGAAAGCCATCTGAATATCATCATTTCCTTCCCCCGCCTCGGTACGCTCCTCGGCATTTGCGCTGCGAAGCTGTTGAATTTTACCAAGGTAGATGCCCGTTCCCCCCGCCTGATTCGGATTGAGGATTTTGGCACCTGCTCCGTTTACCCCTTCGGCAACATCCTTGAAGCCATACCAGTAATCGGTCTTGCTGCGGGCAAAGTCAGTGCTCAAAATGCGCCGCCCTTCCGCAATCGCCCCCTTTCTGTCGCTTTCCCAATGATCCATGACAAAGCGGTATGCGGCGGTAACAGCACCCACATACTCAGCGCTCTTCATCCGCCCCTCTATCTTAAAGCTGTCCACCCCTAGCTGCATCAGCTCAGGCACCTGGGCAATCAGCTCCAAGTCACAGGGAGAAAAATAGTAGCCTTTTTTCTCGCCGGAGGGCATTTCAGCATTGTACAGGCGGCGGCATGCCTGCGTACACATACCGCGGTTGGCAGATTTGCCGCCAAGGAAGCTGGAAAACTGGCACAGGCCGCTTTCGCTCACGCAGAGCGCGCCGTGCACAAACATCTCTATTTCGGCAGAAGTCTGCTGCTTTACCTGCCGCACTTCCTCCAAGCCCAGCTCGCGGGCAAGCACCACCCGCTTTACCCCCTGCGCCAAGAGCAAGTTAGCGGCAGCCGCACTCGCCACATTCATCTGGGTGGAAGCGTGAAGCTCAAGCTGGGGAAAGAATTCCTGGCACATCCGTATCACACCGAAATCCTGCACGATGATGCCGTCAGGCCCTATTTTGTTCAAATAGCCAAGGAAGCGGTAAAGCCTTTCGGTCTCGCGCTCCTCTACGACGGTGTTCACCGCCACGTAAATCTTCCTGCCCATCTTGTGCAGGCTCTCCACGGCACCTTCAAATTCCCGCCACGAAAAGTTCGAGGAGCGGAGCCGCGCATTGAAGCTCTTTAGCCCCATGTAAACGGCATCCGCACCTTCTCCGATTGCAGCATCAAGTGCCTCCACATTGCCCGCAGGCGCTAACAACTCTGTCATTGCGTTCTTTCCTTAGTCTTTTTTCAAATCAGAAAGCTTCTTCTGAAAACGGGGAAGCACGTAAGACGGCAGCGTAAAGTAATACGGCGTTTCGCTGCAGGAGGCAGTATACTGCTTTTCAGCCTCTCCGTCCTCACCCGCTTCCGCATAGGAGGCATAGAGGGAGACCGTGTATGTCTTGCCCCCCGCCTCCAAGTCCAGCACAATTTCCGGCGCACGTGCGCTTGCGTCGTCAAGCCAGCTGTCTACATTCAGGCTGGAAAGCGAGCTGAGCCAAGAGCTTACCTTGGACTCATCAAGTTCCACAGGCTCTTCCGTCTCCGCATCCAAATGCCAGACTGGGGCGGCAACAGAGACGCCCTCTTCCGTTTCGGCAGCAGCCTGTTCCTCTTTGCGTATACGGAAATTCCCTTCAAGGCTTGAATCCGTACCGACAGTAGACACAGACACGGCAGTAAGCGTAGAAGCATCGAACGAATAGACCGCCTTGCTGCGCACCGCCGCCACCGAGGTAGCAAATGTAGCGTGGAGGGCTCCCCCCGCAAGATAAATCTGGGGCTTGCCGTCAACCTGTACATAGCTCTGGCTCTTGGTGGATGTATCTTTGCCCACCGAAAGCGTGCGCAGTACCTTGCCATCTTTGGAAGCAGTCACAAGCACCCTGCCCGCCTCGTGCAGACCATAACGCTCCGCATCATCAGTCCTGCCGGATGCCTGCCCAAGCAGCTTTATCTCTTTGATGGCAGCAATCAGAGAATCCACCGTACTCTCTGCGGCGGGATATTTTTTATCGCCCACAAGCCATGCGCCGTCCTCTTTGGCGATCGCCACCGTCTGAGAGACATCAGTACCGATTTGAATGAGAAGCGAGTCAGGCTCCTCGGCAAAGCTCAGCTCCTGCATCTTCTGCCTGCCCGTCAGGGCAAGCTGCAACACGTAGACAACAAACAGTACGGCAATGCCGCACAACAATACGACTTTCCTTAATCCTAGCTGTTTCATCGCGACACCTCACGGGAATCATTTGCATCATAGCGCAGGCGGATTGCCCTGCGGCGCTTGTTGCGGGCAAGCAGCACGAACAGCCCCGCAGCGGCAACAAGCAGCGGCAGCCCGATAATATTGAAGTATTTCACTGCATTTACCAAAGGTCCCTGCGTAAGGACAAGCGCGTTCAGGCTCAGCCCCTTGGTGCGCATGGCACAGAGCTCCCCATTGCCGTTGAGGTAGTCCACTGCATTCGCAAGGAAGAGGGCGACAGGCTCCGTGCTGTTTTCCTGCAATATCTGCGAGCCGGTGATGTAAGAGGTGGCGGCAATGAAAATCTTTCCTGCCTGAGTGCTCTTTGCAATGTGGCTCTGCGCCGCCATAACAGGAGCCTCACTGCCTCCGTCCGTTGCGGGAGCGGATACTGCGGGAGGCTCGCTGTAGGCGCTCTCAAAGCTGCCTTCCACAAGCGCTGCAAGCGTATACGCCCGCTCCGAAGATTTGTCCGACGGCGCAGACATAGCGAGCGGACTGAGTAGGATGTTCTCCTTCATCGTCCATGATGCAGGGGAAGAAGACGCAAGCACCGTCACCGAGCGTCCGTCAGCCTTTTCCGCTTCCGAAAGGTCCAGCGAGCCGGACTGCAGGAAGATGACGTAACCCAAATTCTTGGTGACAGGACTCTTCTGAGCAAGCTGCTTCTTCTGCATCATGGGAGCGTAGAAGAAATCAACCCTGCCGTACTGCTGGGTATTCTGATAAAAACACTGCTCGTCAAGCACATATTCCTTGTTGGCGGTGATGCCATACTTTGCAAGCAGCTTTTCCAAACCGGTATCACTCGGCGTGTACTGGGGCATCTGGTAATAGCTCATCTGCCCCTCAGGCTCCTCCACGATGAAGGGGTCTAGGAAAAGCATGAGGTTTCCGCCTTTGAGCAGGAACTGGTCAAGCTTGTACAGCTCGTTTTCAGAAAAAGCCGTCTTAGGTCCGTTTATAATGACACTCTGCACGCCCGCGGGGATAGCGTCCGTTTCCAGATTGATGCCCTGAAAGCGGTACGATGAACGCACAAGGCTCGCAAAAGCACCCGCCCCGTTCTGCACATCCTCAGCGGCAAGCTCGCCGTGATTGGTCACATAGGCAAGCACACTTGTCCGCGACACAAGGCTCTGCACGCTCTGCACAATGCTGTCTTCCAGACCGTCCAAGCCTTGCACGGTGTTGCCAAAGAGGATATTCACAATTTCAAGGGGGACAACGCGGAAGGAATCGCCCGTCTCAAGCACCAGTCCGAAAGCCCCGTAGTCATAGCCGCCGCCGGAACGCCAGCTCACCTTCTGTATGCCGTAACGCTCGGCAAGCGTCTCTGCCTCTTCTGACGAGGGCTGCAAAAACTCAAAGTCCAACCTGTTCTGGAAGCGCTTGTTTGCCTTCTCGTAGGCACTGCGCACCGCCGCCTCAGTTTCGGAAAGACCGCTGATTTGGAAAGAATCGAGCGCAGCAGACTTGTACAGCGTCAGGCGAACCCTATCCTTCATGCCGGAAAGCACGTTTGTGTCGGAGATAACCTTGCTTATCATCGTAGTGATCTTGTATTCAAGCCCGTCGCTCGTCGTTATGGCATCAAGCGTCTCTATCTGGTCAGCATAGGTAAACGCCATGCCCATATACGTGTTTTTGTAGCCCACCTCGTTGTCTTTCACCTCGCGGATCTGCACCTGCTGCAGCCCGTAGTCACGCGCCTGACTCTGGTTCTCAGGCTTGTCCATATTGAAATACTCGTAGCTGAAGTTATGGTTCGCCGCAAGCTGGTACTCGGCAAGAATGTCCTTTACATACTGATAGACTTCCGAATACGGAGCGGGCAACTTGTCCGAGAAGAATACCTTCACGCCCAGAGGCTCTTCAAGCGTCTTTACTACCTGCTTGCTCGCAGGAGAGAGCGAATAGGATTTAGGTTCCGTCATATCAAAGCGTACGAAAGCACGCCCTGCCACCAAGTTCAACAGCACCAGCAAGATGATGAAAAGCACCGCATCGCTTGAAGGACTTTTCACCCAGGAAAGAATCTTTTTCATAAACTCAAGCCCCTCCTTCCGTTCTGCACCACCTGCACGGTAAGCACGATGAACGCAGCCGTCACAGAAGCAAAGTAAAGCACATCGCGGGAATCAACAATGCCGCGGGCTATTGAATCAAAGTGGCTTGCGGCAGAGATAAAGGTCAGCAGCCGGACAAGCGCAGCGGGCAGCAAGACCATGAAGCTCCCCATCAGCGACAGCACAAGGCAGATTGCAAAGGAAATGAATACCGCCACAATCTGGTTTTTCGTCAGCGCAGAAGCAAAAACACCTATGGCCGTATACGCGGCTGCAAGGAAGATTGCCCCCAGATAGCCGCCGATAATCGGTCCGGCATCAGGCGTACCGAAGATATAACACGCCAGCACATAAAAGAGCGTGGGCACAAGCAGCGAAAGCGAAAAAAGCAGTGCCGCAAGATATTTACCCAGCACCACATCGCGCACCGTTACGGGCAGCGTGAGCAATGTTTCAATGGTACCGCTGCGCTTTTCTTCGCTAAAGACGCGCATGGTCAAAATCGGAATGAAGATGCTGTATATGACGGGCAGGCTCTGAAAGAACTGCCGCAGCTCCGCGCGCCCCGCAATGAAAAACGTGGAAAAAAGCATCCAGCCCGCAAACACCAAAAAGAGGCAGCCCACAATGTAAGCCACGGGACTGGCAAAATAAGCGGCAAGCTCGCGCCGCATAATCACACGCCAAGGCTTTTTAGTCATTTCCTTCACCTCCCATCGTAAGCGTCCTGAACACGTCTTCAAGACTGTTCTTGCACAGCTCCATTTCGTACAGATCCCAGTTATGAGTCATGATGAGACGGGCAATGGAGGGACGGATGTCGTCCCCCTTTTCAAGCCGCACGAAGGCAAGCGCCTTGGCGTCTTCCATGCGCACACTGCAGGATGCCACCCCCGCAAGGGACTCCAGCACGGACTTCAATTCGCCAGCCTCAGCATTCCCCACAAGCAGGGACACTTCATCAGCCGAAGCATACTGCTCCCGCAGGCTGTCTGTAGGGCTGTCCGCCACCTTCTTGCCGCTTGAGATGATGATGACCCTGCCGCAGAGCATCTCGACTTCGCTCAGTATATGTGTAGAGATGATGACGGTGCGCGTTTCGCCAATCTTCTTGATGAGGGAGCGCACTTCTGACACCTGATTGGGGTCAAGGCCGCTCGTCGGCTCGTCCAGTATCAGGATTTCAGGATCCCCCATAAGCGCATGGGCAAGCCCTACCCGCTGTTTGTTGCCGCGAGAGAGCTCGCTGATATTTTTGTGCATGACCTCTTTCAGCCCGCAGGTTTCAGCAAGGGCGGGAACCTTTTTCGCGGCATCCACGCCCTCCATGGCAGCCACATAGTCAAGATAGTCTGCCACAATCATATCGCTGTACAGCGGCGCGGATTCAGGCATATAGCCAATCTTCCGCTTTGTCTCCACCTGGTTTTCCGTGACGTCAAGGCCGTCAATCAGGATTTTCCCCGCAGACGGCTCCAGAAAACCACAAATCATACGCATGGTGGTGGTTTTGCCGGCACCGTTCGGCCCCAAAAGGCCTACGATTTCTCCCGTCCGGATGGAAAAACTGATGTCGTCAACCGCACGGAATGTCCCGAAATGTCGGGAAACGTGCTCAACTTCTATCATATTCTACTCCCGAATAGCTCATAAATACGTCTACTATACTGAAATGGGGGGTAAAATACAAGAGGGGAACAAATCAGGCGGTGCCGCAGCCAGCTCGTTTAAGAATATTCTATCTTTTCAAGCAAAAATCTTTCCTCCTCTTCGTTAAGCCTTTCTTCTTCCAATTTTGAAAGTTTCTCCTGCCTGTTCCGCAGTCAAGGAGGAAAGCCTTGTCACCAATCTTGAAGAAATAGCAGCTAGAGCCTATCTCCTGCCCTCCACCAAGAGCCATAAAATATACCGAGTTCCGTAGTCCCATCCACGCCCTCACCAGTCAAAACACAAAAGCAGGTCAAGTATATTAGACCTGTTCGGAAACTAAAGAAATGTGTTATAATTGACAATTGATGAGAAACAAAGAGAAGATCGAAAAACTGAGCGAGTCTCAATTTCAAGAGTTGTTTGGCGTTAAGAAACCAGCGTTCTACCTGCTACTTGAAGTTCTTGAACGCAAATATGCAGAGGAACATAAAGATGGAGGACGGCCAGGAAAACTGAGCGTGCTCGACAGGCTTGTCATAATGCTCCAGTATTACAGGGACTACTCAACGATGGGGCGGTTCGCGTATGATTATGGAGTGGCAAAGAGCACAATCTGCGAGACAATCGACTGGGCGGAGAAAACCCTGATAAGACGCGGAGGGCTTCCGCTTCCGAAGAAGAGGAAGCAGGCGGGAAGCGATGAAATCTCCATAGACGTGACGGAAGTGGAGATTGAAAGACCGCAGAGCGGACAAAAAGAGTATTATTCAGGCAAAAAAACGGCATACGCTGAAAGTTCAGGTGGTGGCTGCTGCCAAAAACAAGGACATACTCGCCGTGGACTTCGCAAAGGGCAAGAAGCATGACCTGAAAGTGCTGAGGGACAGCCATGTTGAGATAGACGACGACACGCTCCTTGTCGTAGACCTTGGCTACAAAGGCATAGAGAGCAGCCACAAGAGAACTGACATTCCGATTAAGAAAAAGAAAAATCAGGAGCGGACGCAGGAGGAGATAGACTTCAACAGGGAAGTTTCAAGGGAACGGATATACATCGAGCACATCAACCGCTACCTGAAACGCTTCCGCATGCTTTCTTCAAGATACCGAAACAAGCGAAGAAAGTTCGCGCTTCGGGTAACTCTTATCTGCGGAATTTACAACTTGCAACATTAGGTTTCCGAACAGGTCTATTATGAATCACTGCCAGCCTCAGTTCATCAGGGCATTCTTTCGAAGCCTCCCTTCCGGTGAATTGTATT
>ERZ842401.3134-NODE-3134-length-20952-cov-8.540078_pt1 | contig 20952 bp, 20 predicted proteins | sample MGYA00521270_ERZ842401 | MGnify/ENA primary metagenome ERZ842401 (study PRJEB31892, sample SAMEA3878208) | bioreactor metagenome | biome: Moose rumen | place: Sweden | collected 2011-10 | study: EMG produced TPA metagenomics assembly of the PRJEB12797 data set...
CGTACAACATGGTCTTCATATGGCCTTGAGGCCACACGAAGACCTCTTTAGTTTACTGTCCTCAATGGGACATTAGAGGATGGCACGGATGGGAGTCAACAGGAAATCGGTCAGGAGATAACCGTTGTAGAGCCAGAGATAGAGGGTCAGGGCAAGGACGAGACAGCGGAGAGCCTGGTGCATCCTGCCGTGAAGGGCGCGGAAGAGATAGGCAACGGCTATCGGCAGGACGAACAGGAAGTGAGGGGCCATAATGAAGACCTCGTTGATGCCGAAGCCCAGGACCAGGTGGATGAACATATCGAAGACCAGACAGGAAAGGCAGAGCCAGAGGAATCGACTCCGGCGGCCGCACCAGACACCGATGAGAAACAGCAGACACACCAACGCCTCGACGACATAACTCAGCGTCCAGTCGTACTTCACGAACACAGGCCGATGCACCAGCGTGTCCTCGAGGAAGTACTGCTGGTGGAACTGGATGGACTCGCCGAAGAGATTCTCATAGACCGTCTGCCAGCGGGAGGTGCTGATGTCCGTCCACTTCAGGAAGCCGTGATCCTCCATCGGCTTGCCTGACTTGGCAGCCTGAAGCCGCAGCACCTCTTCGCGTCTCGCCTTACGCGCCTCAAACTTCTGCCGTTCTGCAGGGGTCATCGCCGCCACCCTGGCCTCCAGAGCCTTGGCCTTGCGCACTTTCTCCTCCTGTCGCTGCTTCTCCTTGGGCTGGACAAACGCGTAGTCCTCCCAAGTGGCCGTCAGCCAGAGCAGGGCGGCAGGCAAGAAGACAGCAAGCAACAGATACTTCGGACGGAAAAAGTCGCGCAGATTGACAAAGAAGCCAGACAGGAACACCTTGATGCCATTCGACAGCGTGACACCCGCCGTGATATAGAAGAACAGGGCCGACTGCCACCACGCGAACTCCCGTCCCTTCTGGATGCAACGGCCTGAGATGTAAAGAACCGTCAAGAGCAGGAACATCGACACGGGGAAATGGTCGGGCACGATGACCGACAGCATAATATAGGCGAAGGAGAAGAAGAAAGTGGCCAGTAGCGTGGCATCCTGCCGCTCCAGGCCGATGACCTCCCGATTTATCCTATATATAAAAAGGTACGCGTAGAGCGAACAGAACGTCAGCACGGCAGCCACGATATACTGCACGCAGTTGACACCGAAAAGCCACGTCAGCACCTGGTTCAGCAGATAGAGCGGCCAAATCATAAAGGACAGCAACGGATGGCGATGCACCTCATAGACGATATCCCAGTCGGTGATGCCAAGGTAGGTATAGGGGTCGTAGCCCGACAAATGCACCTCGCGCTCAAACACCTTCCAGTAAGGCCCGAAGCCCTCCTGCATAAACAGGCCGTGCATCCGATAGATGAACAGGCCGTTCAAGGCCACTATCACGAGGAGGGCGACAAGGGCCATCAACCGCTCTTCAGGCTTGATCCTAAATAATCTGAATGGACTCATCATTATCTGAACGGTTTATAGTGTGACTCGTCGGCCCAGGCCAGCAGTTGTTTGTCGCCACGGCTGTCGCCGTATGCCGTCAGATGATAGTCGGCGCGCTGGGGAAAGACCTGCAGGATGCGGTTCACCTTTTCCTGTCCGTAGCAGTTCTTGCTGAGGAAGCGACCCGTCAGGAGTCCGTCGGCATCGACCTCCACCTGTGTGCCCAACACCTTGACGGAGGGGAAGAACGGCTGTACCCAGTTGTCGATGGAGGCGCTGACAATGAGCACCTCGGCTCCACTCGCCGCAGCCTCTTCCAAGGTCTTGATGCCCTGTGGCCTCAACAGGTCGCGGTTGTCAGCGGCAAAACGCTGGCAGAGTCCGTCGAAAGCGGAGAGGGGCATCGTGCGGAAGAAATAGGCGAAGACCTTCTGCTTGGCCTTATAGTTCGGATAGAGGCGGAGTTTCATCAGCACCAGCAGGGGGGCATAGCGCAGGAATCCCAAGAGCATCGCCCTGGTGCCGTGTGCATAGCGGATGAACTCAAGGAGCGTGTCGCGGGTGGTCAGCGTCCCGTCGAAGTCGAAGGCAACAACCTGTTTCATAGCGTCGGCTTGGGGATTCGTTCAATGACTTGCTTCACGGCCCACGAGAGACCAATGGCCACCACCACATAGAGCATCAGGCCGTCGTAGATGTCCTGCTTCCACGCCACAGTGATAAAGAGTTTGCGGGCAATGGGATGGGCCACGAACATCGCCGCAGAGAGGCCGCCGAACCAGACGAAGACCCGCAGCACGACATCTGGCAATAGTTTGACAATGGCTATCGTGCCGATGATGATCACCACCGGAATCCAGAGCCAGGCCTGGTAGTTGAAACTCATTGCGACGGTCAGCAGAACAGACAAAATCAGGCAGACGGAGGGAAGCCAGACTTTGCTCCGGGCAAACTCCCACTTTACTCCGGGCAAACCCGGACTTTGCTCCGGGCAAACTCCAGGCTTGCCGGGAGGGCAGAATCTGGCCAGGAGAATACCCAGTCCGAAGGGCTGCATCCCACCGATGAAATTATAGCGCAAACGGTTGAGCACTTCGCCCTCCGGATCGCAGAACGCCTGCATCAGCCAGCAAGCCACTATCAGTACAACGACATACAGCGACTTCCGCCGATAGAACAACAGCCGATAGACGATGTAGAGTTCCATCATCAGGCCGAAGAACCAGTAGATGCCCGGCCAGATGGTCGTGTCAGGCTCAGGCAGCACATTGATGTACATCAGCAACTGCGCAATCACGTTGTCCCAATGGAACAGGAAACGGCCCGGCGTCACCACATCGACCATCAGGAAGAGCACGAAGCCCACAATCAGCATCCGTAGCAACTTTAGATAGTTATATCGCACGAAGCGGATGATGCTGTAGTCCTTGGAATCATCACCCCCCTCGTACTTCCTCACCAGCCCGAAGCCGCTAAGGAAGAGGAACACCGGCACACCGTAATGCCCGAAAAACGACAGCAAGTGAACGGGCAGCAACGCATCGGGACTCGACAACTGCTGCCAGAGCCGCTGACTGTTCATCATCAGGAACTGGTACTCATTCTCCTGCACGATATGGCCATTGAAGTGGCAGTAGTTGTGCAGCATAATGGCAATGATGGCGATGCCACGCATAGCCGAGCACTCCGTCCGTGTCAGCACATCCCTCATTTCCGCTTCAATGTGTTATAGTCGGTGACGCCCTTCAGGATTCGCGGACGTCTCGTGTCGTATTCCGGCGTGATGATATTGTACTCCGGACGGTACAGGGGGGTAGAGATGCCGCCGAGGAAGAGCAGCAGATGAGGCAGCACGTCGGTCATCATCGGACGGTCCTTCGCATTCTGGATGGCCAGCCAGCCATAGGGATGACGCTCACGATACTTCGGCGAGCCCCATATCCAGAAGGGAATCTCCATCTCGTTGCGGGCCAGTCGATAGTCGATGTCAGCCGAATGCAAGCGGCCATAGATATACGGCTCCCCGTCGAAGATTTCCTCTCCGTGGTCCGGCATATAGATGACCACGGCATCCTTGTCGGCGAACTTCTGGGTGATGGCGGCCAGGATAGAGTCGTTGTAGAGCAGCGAGTTGTCATACTCCGCCAGTGTCTTCCGCTGCTGATCCGTCAACTCGGGACGGTTGTACATCTCCGGCTTGAAACGGCTGAAGGTCTTCTGCGGATAGCGGGCCCGATAGTCCACGTGAGAGCCCATCAGGTGCAGGATGGTCAGGTGGTGGTCTGCGCTGTCCTTCAGGGCATCGTACTCTTTCAGCACGCCGTCGTCATAACGGTGCAGACGGGTGTTGCGACTGTCAAACTGTATCTTGCTCAACTCCGGATGGTTCAGGAAGAAGCCGCCGCTGAAGTCCCAGACCGGCTCCTTGGCCTGCGACTGGAACTGATTGGTGACGAACGTCACGTGATAGCCCGCCATACGGAACACCTCAGGGAAGAGCGGGTAGTCGCACCACTCGCCACTGTCGCCGACAGCGTGGAGCGAAAGGACATTCTTGAAGACGAAACTCGTCAGGTTCCACGGGGCCACCACATCGCTGAACGCCACCAGGCTGCCCTCCTCTGCCAGCGCCTTCTGTCGAGGCGTCGTCGGCTTCTGATAGCCATAGAGTTGGGAATGGTGTTTGTTGTAACTCTCGCCGATCACCAGCACAATGTCTGGCACTCGGAAGGAGCAACTGTCCACCACCACCTTGTCGCACGCTGCCACCAACTGGTGTATCTGCTGACCCGCCAACTGGTTGGCATAAAGCCCGAAGGCTAGGCGATAGACGGGCAGATACATCACGGCCTGTCCCTTCTGGGTCAGTTCGTGCTCTACCTGCCCGATGGTATCGTAGGAGAAGAGCCGCTTCATCGCCACCTTGTTGCCCCAGCATTGACTGCCGGCATCTATCACCAGCCAGGCCACGACAATACCGGCAACGGCCTTGCAGACCATCGGCACCACCTCGTTGATCTTGGGCAGGATGATGCGCTTGCCCATCGGACGGACGATCCATCGAAGGACGGTCCACAGGATATGCGCCAGCAGCACGAGCAGCACCCAGCCCACCTGCGTAGTCAGGATGTCCCACGACAGATAGGACGTAAGAAATTCCGTCGTCTCCTGACGGGTGGTCTCTCCCACAAGCATCAGCATCGTCGGCGTGAGCGTTGACTCGAACCTGACGTAGCAGAACATATCCGCCAAGGCCACGCCGTAAAAGAGAATATAGAGCAGGATGCGGACGAAATAGCGGATCCTGCGAGGTATCAGCGTCAGGACGACACAGAGGACATAGAGGTCGAAAAACAATTCTGGCACCGACAGGTCATAGGGCTTGGCATTCTTGACGTGGAGCGGAATCTCCGTCTGCGTGCAGAGATAGCCCAGGGCGAACATAAAGACGAAGAACGCGCCGTTCTTCTGGATCGGGGCAAAAAGCCAGCCCAACCACTTCAGCGGATTGATCCTCAGTCGCCTACGCATAGAGTCCCTCCTTTCTGATATAGTCGGCCACGGCCTTCGGCACCAGTCGCATGATGCTCTTACCGGCCCTAATCCGTTCGCGAATCTCCGTACTGCTGATGTCGATGTATCCTGGCTCTCCAGGGGTTCTGGTGTAGACTACGATTTCATAACCTTTCTTGATGTCTTCATAGCGATACCAACGGTCGAAGAGCGCCCAGTTGTCGCCACCCATCAGCAGTACGAACTCACGGTCGGGATAGTCCTTTGACAAGGCCTGCAGGGTGTTCCAAGTGTACGACGGCTTCGACAGGTGCATCTCATAGTCGCTGGCCACGATGCCCTCTACGCCTTCGAGAGCCAGACAGGCCATCTTGAACCGCTGCTCATCATCGAGCAAGTCGGCTGATTGCTTCAGGGGATTCTGGGGCGACACCATCAGCCACACCTCATCAAGACCCGCCTTCTCCCGGAGTTGCTGGGCCAGCGAGACGTGTCCGTTGTGGATGGGATTGAATGAACCGCCGAAGATGCCCGTCTTTATCATTTATGACCTCCCCTGACCCCTCCTGTAGGAGGGGGAATTATTATTGTGCCAAAAATTCTTTTACTAATGCCAGGGCATCCGCCTCAGCCTGTTCTAAGATGTCGTTCACCACGATCTTGTCAAACTGCGGAGCAAAGGTCAGTTCAAACTCAGCACGGGCGATACGCTGGTCGATGACCTCAGGCGCATCAGTCCCACGGCCTTCCAGCCGACGGCGCAGTTCCTCAATCGAAGGCGGCTGGATAAAGATGCTCATCGCCTCATTGCCATAATGCTTCTTGATGTTCACACCACCTTTCACGTCGACATCAAACACCACGTTCTGTCCGGCCTCCAACTGGCGCTCCACCTGAGCCTTCAGGGTGCCGTAGAAACGGTCCTGATATACCTCTTCGTACTCCAGGAACTCATCGTTGTCTATCCGCTGACGGAACTCCTCTGGGGTCAGGAAGAAATACTCCACCCCGTTCTGCTCCGTGCCCCGCGGAGCCCTCGACGTACAACTAATCGAAAACGCCAGGTTCAACTCCGGATGCTCTTTCATCAGCCACCCGATAATCGTTGACTTCCCCGTCCCCGACGGCGCCGAAAATATTATCAGTTTACCTCTCGTCATTATGCATTATGAATTATGAATTATAGCGCATTCAACACTTGTTCCTTGATCTGCTCCAACTCGTCCTTCATCTTCACCACGATGTTCTGCATCTCAGCCTGATTGCTCTTCGAGCCCGTCGTGTTGATCTCGCGCCCCATCTCCTGGGCGATGAAACCGAGTTTCTTGCCCTGTCCGTGACCACGCTCCATCGTCTCGGTAAAGTAGCGCAGGTGGTTGGCCAGACGCTGTTTCTCCTCGTTGATGTCCAGCTTCTCAATGTAGTAGATCATCTCCTGCTCGAGCCGGTTGCGATCCACCTGCACCTCTGGGATGCTGTTGAGACCTTCGACGATGCGGCTCCGTATCTTCTCCACGCGCGCCTGCTCGAAGGGCTCAATCTGCGTGAGGAGCGCCGTGATGTTGGCAATCTTCTCCTCGAACTTGACCTGCAAGGCAGCGCCCTCCTGGCGGCGGAACTCCATGAGCGCGTCGATGGCCTGCTGCGCGACGTCGCGGGCGACGCGCCACTCCTCGTCGGTCAGTTCCGCAGCCTCTGTCCGCGAGAGCACGTCGGGGAGGCGCAGGAGCGTCGGGAACCACTGTGTCTCGGGTTCCACGAGGTCCATCTCCCTGGCGATGTCACGGATCTGATCGACATAGGACTTCAGGATGGAGCGGTTGATGGGCGTGGCGGCGTTGGCATCATCGCGCTCAATGTAAAGGCTGAAATCCACCTTTCCGCGCTCGAGCGCCGTGGATATCATCGCGCGGAGCTCCATTTCCTTCTCGCGGTAGATGGGAGCGATGCGCGTCTGAAGGTCCAGTGCTTTACTGTTCACGGACTTAATCTCGGCGGTGATTTTCTTGCCACGGAACTCGGCCGATGCCTTGCCGTAGCCTGTCATGGAGAGTATCATAATGCTTAATTCTTGCTATTTGGCTGCAAAATTATATAAAAATTATGATGAAAGCGCAAGAAGGCCAAGAAAATGTTGTACCTTTGTGCGCTAATTATGAAATGATGGCTTGCATTCTACATATAGAGACCAGCACGAAAGTATGTTCCGTCGCCGTGAGCGAGGATGCTCACGTGATTTTCGAGCAGGCTGATCTGGAAGGGCCGAACCATGCCACCCGCTGTGGCGTCTTCGTGGAGGAAGCACTGAGCTTCGCCGAGAGCCACGCCATCCCACTGGACGCCGTCGCGGTCAGCCAGGGACCTGGCAGCTACACGGGACTGCGCATCGGCGTGTCGATGGCCAAGGGCGTGGCCTACGGCCGCGGCGTACCCCTGGTGGCCGTGCCGACGCTGGAGCTGCTCTGCGTGCCGCTCCTGCTCTACCGCGACGACATCCCCGATGACGCTCTCTTCGTGCCGATGATCGACGCCCGCCGCATGGAGGTATATGCCGCCGTCTATGACCGCGCCCTGAAAGCGCTGCGGACCGTGCAGGCCGACATCGTCGATGCCGACACTTATCGCGAGTGGCTGGACCGTGCGCCCGTCTATTTCTTCGGCGACGGCGCGGCCAAGTGCAAGGACGTCATCACGCACCCCAACGCCCATTTCATCGATGACATACACCCGCTGGCCAAGCATATGTACCCGCTGGCAGCCCGCTCTCTGGCCAAGGACGAGACGGTCGATGTGGCCTACTTCGAGCCCTTCTACCTCAAGGACTTCGTAGCCACCAAGCCTAAGAATCTGTTAAACCCATCAGGCTCATGAGCCCCATGAGACCCATACGACACCTCCTATGACATACAACACCCAACGCGAGAAACTCATCCTGCCCGAGTACGGCCGCGCCATCCAAGAGATGGTGGACATCTGCCTACAAATTGAAGACCGTCAGGAACGGCAGCGTTGCGCCGAGACCATCATCGACATCATGGTCACCATGAACCCCAACGTGAGCCAGCAGCCCGACTACGAGCACAAGCTATGGGACCAGCTAGCCATCCTCTCCAACTACCAGCTCGATATAGACTTCCCCTATGAGGTCGTCAGGGCCGAGGAGATCACCTCGCGCCCCAAGCCCCTGAAATACCCCATGCAGCGCATCCGCTACCGCCACTACGGACACCTCACCGAGGACTTCATGAAAGTGCTCAAGAATATGCCCGAAGGCGAGGAGCGCGAACGCCTGACCAGCATGATGGCAAACTTCATGAAGCGCAGCCTCTACAACTGGAACCGCGACGCGATGGACGAGCGCAAGGTGCGCGCCGACGTGGAGAGCTACACCGACGGACAGGTGACCATCCCCAATGACTTCCGCTACGCCTCCGTCAGCAACGGACACCTGCCCGGCAGCAACGCCAGCAAGAAGAAGCGCAGGAAGTAACCGCCCTTTGACACGCAGAACATCATGAGCTCTTTCAAAATAGAAGGCGGCCATCGCCTCAGCGGACAGATCACACCACAAGGCGCCAAGAACGAAGCCTTGCAGGTGCTTTGTGCCACGCTGCTCACCGACGAGCCCGTGCGCATCCAGAACGTCCCCGACATCGCCGACGTGAACAACCAGATCCAGTTGCTGCGCGACATCGGCGTCAAGGTGACCGAGAACGCCAAGGGCGACTTCACCTTCCAGGCCGACGATGTTGATATCTCATTCCTCGAGAGCGCGGAGTTCTTGGAGCGGTCGGCACGCCTGCGCGGCAGCATCATGCTCGTAGGTCCCCTGCTGGCCCGCTACCATCGCGCCCTCGTCTCGAAGCCTGGCGGCGATAAGATCGGGCGCCGTCGTGTGGATACCCACTTCCTCGGCATGGAGAAGCTGGGAGCCCGCTTCCGCTACGATGCCGAAGAGGGCATCTTCGAGATTACCGCAGACCACCTCACAGGCACCTACATGCTCCTCGACGAGGCCTCCGTCACGGGTACCGCCAATATCATCCTGGCGGCCGTCCTGGCCAAGGGCACGACGACCATCTACAACGCTGCCTGCGAGCCCTATATCCAGCAGCTCTGCCGGATGCTGAACCAGATGGGAGCCCACATCGAAGGCATCGCATCGAACCGGCTCACCATCCACGGCGTCGCGGCCCTGCACGAAGCCACACACCGCATCCTGCCCGACATGATCGAGGTGGGGTCGTTCATCGGCATGGCGGCCATGTGCGGCGACGGCATCCTCATCAAGGACGTCGGCTACGATGACCTCGGCATCATCCCCTACACCTTCTGCCGCCTTGGCATCAGCGTGCAGCGCAAGGACGATGACATCTACGTCCCCTGCCACGACCACTACGAGATCGAGTCGTTCATCGACGGCTCCTTCATGACCTTCAGCGATGCCCCGTGGCCAGGCCTGACGCCTGACCTGCTGAGTGTGCTACTGGTAGTGGCCACCCAGGCCAAGGGCTCGGTGCTCATCCACCAGAAGATGTTCGAGAGCCGCCTGTTCTTCGTCGATAAGCTCATCGACATGGGCGCACAGATCATCCTCTGCGACCCCCACCGCGCCGTCGTCGTGGGCCACGACAATCAGCTGCGGCTACGCGCCGGGCGCATGACCTCGCCCGACATCCGCGCGGGCATTGCCCTCCTCATCGCCGCCATGAGCGCCGAAGGCACCAGCGAGATCAGCAACATCCAGCAGATTGACCGTGGCTACGAGCGCATCGACCAACGCCTGAACGCTCTCGGTGCCCAAATCACCCGAATCCCCTAATCACCCCTCTCGCCCCATTCCTCCCAAGAGCCCCATTGGCCCCATGAGCCCCATGATCCAAGAATCCTCCCTATACAAAATAGGTACGCTCACGCGCACGCACGGAGTGCGAGGCGAGGTGGCCTTCCTGTTCACCGACGACGTCTGGGATCGCGTGGAAGCCGACTACGTCTTCCTGCGCCTCGATGGACTGCTGGTGCCGTTTTTCTTCGAGGAATGGCGTTTCCGGTCGGACAGCGTGGCCCTCGTGAAGTTCGAGGATATCGACACCGCCGACGCAGCCGCTGCCTTGGTGGGCGCCGAGGTGTTCTTCCCGAAGGAGCTCACTCCCGACGACGTGGATGAGGAAGACCTCACGTGGCAGCACTTCACAGGCTTCGACGTCATCCTTGTTGCCGCAGCAGGCAAGGCTCTCCCCCCTACGGGGGAGCGGGAAGAGGGGTTCCTGGGCACGGTCAGCGCCGTCTATGATCAGACCGCCAATACCCTTCTGGAAGTGACAACGCCTGAAGGCCGGGAGATCCTCATCCCCGCCCACGAGGACTTCATCCTGCGCGCCGACCACCGCGAACGCCGCCTCTACGTCAGCATCCCCGACGACCTCTTAACCCTGAACACCTGACAGTTCCGCCCCTTCCGTCGCCATGGTATGGCGACCACCCTCCATATGAACCAAGAACCAAGAAAGAAACAAATCGCCATCCTCGGCTCCACAGGCAGCATCGGCACCCAGGCACTGCAAGTCATCGCCGCCCACGCCGACCGCTTCGAGGCACGCATCCTCACGGCCAACAACCGCTGGGAGCTGTTGGCAGAGCAGGCGCGCACCTTCCACCCGGCCGCAGTGGTCATCGCCAACGAGACCCACTACACGGCCCTGCGCGACGCGCTGGCCGACCTGCCCATCGCCGTCTATGCCGGTGCCGACGCCCTTTGCCAAGTCGTGGAGAGCGCGGAGGTCGAGATGGTACTGACCGCGATGGTAGGCTTCGCAGGCCTGCCGCCCACCATCGCCGCCATCAAAGCCGGCAAGCCCATTGCGCTGGCCAACAAGGAGACAATGGTCGTGGCGGGCGAGCTCATCAACGGGCTCTGCCGCCAGCATCAGGTGCCCATCCTGCCCGTCGATAGCGAGCACTCTGCCATCTTCCAGAGCATCATGGGCGAGGTGTCGTCCATCGAGAAGATCATCCTCACCGCCTCGGGAGGACCCTTCCGCACATTCACCCATAGGCTGCTGGAGACCGTCACCCCCGCGATGGCGCTGAAGCACCCCAACTGGGACATGGGTGCCAAGATCACCATCGACTCCGCCACGATGATGAACAAAGGCTTCGAGGTCATCGAGGCCAAATGGCTCTTCGGCGTGGAAGCCGACCGCATCCAGGTCGTCGTGCACCCGCAGAGCGTCGTGCACTCCGCCGTACAGTTTGCCGACGGTGCCGTGAAGGCGCAGCTCGGCGTGCCCGACATGCGCGTGCCCATCCAGCTGGCCTTCTCGTACCCCGAGCGCCTGCACAGCGACTTCGACCGTCTCGATTGGTACACGATGCACTCGCTGACCTTCGAGCGCCCCGACACGGAACGCTTCCGCTGCCTGGCCCTCGCCTACGAAGCCCTGCGCCAGGGAGGCAATATGCCCTGCATCGTCAACGCCGCCAACGAGATCGTCAACCGCGCCTTCCTCGAAGGCCGCTGTTCCTTCCTCGCCATGCCCGACATCATCGCGCAGACCATGCAGCGCGCCACCTTCATCCAACAACCCACCTACGAGGACTATCTTGAAACGGATCAGGAGGCAAGGCGGATGGCAGCGGAAGGCCTCACCGCGAAATAAGGAAATGTCGAAATATCGTTATGACGTAATCACGTGATGACGTAATCACGAAAATGGATAATTATGAGCGTCTTTTGGATTAAAACCTTTCAGTTGATTCTGTGCTTCGCCCTCCTCATCATACTGCATGAGGGCGGCCACTTCTTCTTCTCCAAGCTCTTCGGAGTGCGCGTGGAGAAGTTCTTCATGTTCTTCGACTACAAGTTCCATCTCTTCTCCACCAAGGACAAGTGGTTCACGCGCCTCTTCCCGAAGATGAAGGACAACGAAACCGAATACGGCATCGGGTGGATTCCCCTCGGCGGCTACGTCAAGATTGCCGGAATGATCGACGAGAGCCTCGACACCGAGCAGATGCGGCAACCCGTGCAGCCCGACGAGTTCCGCGCCAAGCCCGTGTGGCAGCGCTTCCTCATCATGGTCGGCGGCGTGCTCGTCAACTTCCTCCTCGCCCTGTTCATCTATGCCATGATCCTCTTCGCCTGGGGTAGCGACACCCTCCCCATGCGGAACATCCACGACGGTTTCGCCTACAACGAGATGGCCGAGGCCTTAGGGTTCTGCGACGGTGACATCCCCGTGCAGATCGACGGCGAGGACATCGAGGGATGGGACGGCAGCGTCTATCGCGCTATCTCCGAGGCGAAGACCGTCACCGTCCTGCGCGAAGGCCGCGAGATCCGCATCACGATGCCCGAGGAGGGCGTGAACCTGTTGGAGATGATCGAGCAGGACCCGCGCTTCCTCAGCGTCCGCGTGCCCTCGCGTGTCGATAGCGTCATGCCCGACTCCCCCGCAGCCCTTGTCGGCATGAGGAGCGGCGCACGCATCCTGGCCGTCGAGGATCAGGACGTGGCATGGTGGGGTGACTTCGAACAGGTCATGGGCCGCAAGGCCGACATCCTCGCCACAGGATGCAGCCATGCCGACAGCCTACGCCTCCGCGCCCTCCCCGTCGTCTTCATCAACGAGGGCAGCGCCACAGCAGATACCGCCGTCATCACCCTCACCGAGGACTATCTGCTCGGCATCACGAAGCTCAGCTATGGCCAATACTATCATACAGCCTTCGTGCACCGCGACTACGGCTTCTGGGAGAGCATCCCCGCCGGCATCGCCTACGGCTGGGAGACCCTCAAGGGCTACGTCAGCGACCTGAAATATATCTTCACGAAGAAGGGAGCCAAGAGCGTAGGGTCCTTCGGCACCATCGGCAACCTCTTCCCCGCAGCATGGAACTGGGAAGCCTTCTGGAACATCACCGCCTTCATCAGCATCATCCTGGCTGTGATGAACATCCTGCCCATCCCCGGCCTCGACGGCGGTCACATCTTCTTCCTGCTGGTGGAAGCCGTCACACGACGTCCGCCCTCTGACAAGTTCATGGAGCGCGCCCAATATGTCGGCATGGCCATCCTCTTTACCATTATGGCCCTCGCCCTCTTCAACGATGCCGTGAAGTTCCTCTTCTAAGACGGCGACAGCAACTGTCGCAGACATTCATGCGGACACTGACCTATCTCCTTATCTTCCTGCTCGTCAGCCTGATGCTGGCGGTAATCCCCAAGGCGGGTGGCTATGTCTGGGATCCCCGCATCATCGTGCCCGCCACCGCTGCGATGTTCACGCTGCTGGTGTGGCTCGTGGCACGCTTCATCGGCACCGACCGCACGCCCGTGGAGCTGGCCATCACCGCCGCCTTCATCCTGCTCTTTGCCCCTGGCTCGGCACTGTTCTTCTCGCGCGACGAGGATGCCATCATCGAGCTGGGGTCGCAGTGTATCGTGCCGTTCTTCCTGACACAATACACGCGCATCAGCCGCAAGAACTTCAAGAGTGCCTATGCGCTGATGCTGTTGATGGGAATCTTCTGTAGCTTCACACACGATGGCATCACGCTACCGCTGTGTCTGGCGTTCCTGCTGCTGGCATGGCAGCGCCGCGACGAGTTCTTCCGGCTCGCCTGCTGGCCGATGGTGGCAGGCTGGTTGGTGGGCACCATCCTTCAGTTCCTGACGCGCGACCACCTGCCGGACCTGACGCCTGACATCGGGGCGTTGACCAGCCGCACGGCGATGGTGCTGACCCTGCTGTGGGACACGAAGGTCTTTATGCTCGCTGTAGGACTCACCGTATGGTTCACCACGACCAGCTGGGGACGCCGTGAGCTCCGCTTCGCCTTCCGCCGCAACCGCCTCATCACCTATAGCCTGTTGTTTGCCCTGTCATGTGTGCCGTTTGCACCCCTAGGCATCGACAACGCGGTCACGGGCGTCTGCTCCTTTTCCATGCTGTGGGCGATGCTGTTGTGCAAGGGGCTGGAGCATCATGTCTTCGGTGCTGCCAGAGTTCGAAGGAGTTGAGGAGATTCTGCCAGAGGACATAACAGCCGGCGCCGATGGAGGCGACGGGCGTGAGGTACATATAGGCCACCCAGATGGCCAGGGCCGTGTTCTTCTGGAACATGGCCTGCCCCGCACAGATGGGCTCACCGAAACGGTGACCGATGAAGCGACCCGTTCGGAACTGCCAGAGCGCCGTCAGCAGCGAGAGGACTGCAATCGCCACGAGCAACGGGAGGGACGCACGGCTGTGGACAATGTTCTTCACGGTGATACCGGCTGTGATGGCCAGCGAGAAGCACCAGCAATAGAACCCCAGGTCGGGCGTGCGCACAATCCATTCATACAAGGGTTTCACCCCATGCCGCACGATGGCACCGAGCATGAGCGGCAGCAACAGCACGACAGCCACCTTCCGGAGGATCACGAGGAAGGCGGACAGGAACGTTGCGCCTTGATGGGGCTCGATGACAGGGAACACGGCGGGGATGAGCAGCGACGTCACGAAGGACGAGAGCAGCACGAAGGTGGTCATCTGCGTGAGGTCGCCGCCGAGCTTCGCCGTCACCACGGGCGAAGCGGACGCGCAGGGGGCGATGACACAAGTGAGGACGGCTTCGAGGACAAAGATCACATCGCGAAGCGAGAATGTATCGAAGAGGACGACACGCTCAGGGAGGGCTGTCAGATGCTGGCTTTCATAGATGAACCAGGTCATGAGCGCGATATATGCCAGCTGAACGAACAGCACGGCACCGTGCCAGCGGCGCAGGCGCATCAGATGGAAATCAACCTTGGAGAAAGTGACGAACAGCGTCGCAAAGACAGAAACGGGGAAGATGGTCTCGCACACAGGACCCAGCACCGCAGCGGCGCTGTCCAGGGCGGGGACATAGGCGAAGAGGAGATAGAGCGCTGCACCCACCACGATGGCCACGGGGAGCGTCCAGTTTTTCAGGAAGCGGAGCATTTGGAAAGCGTGATGACCTGCGAGCAGTGCTGCACGACGGTCGGACGATGGGTGATAAAGATGAGGGTGGGTCGCACGGCGAGACGCTGGTGGTGCTCCATGAGGTTGTCAATCAACCGCTTCTCGGTCTGCTGGTCGAGGGCGCTGGTGGCCTCGTCGAGAAGCAGGACAGTACCCTGGCGCAGCAGGGCGCGGGCGATGGCGATGCGCTGTGCCTGCCCCTCGGAGAGCCCGGCACTACCCTCGCCGATGCGGGTATCGAGACCATCAGGCAGGGTACTCACAAAGTCCGCACAGGCGATGCGCAGGGCATTGTACATCTCGGATTCGGTGGCATCGGGCTTGCCCATTTGCAGGTTCCAACGCAGCGTGCCGCTGAAGAGCGAGTTGCCCTGCGGAACATAGACAAGGTTGCAGCGCGTGCGCGACGACACCACGGTCACGCGCTCGGTGCCATACATCACGACCTGCCCGCTGTCGGGCTTCAGCAACGCCAGCATGAGGCGGATGAGGGTGGTCTTGCCCGCCCCCGTCTCGCCGAGGATGGCAGTGGCGGTGCCCGGCGGGAAGTCGTAGGAGACATGACGAAGGATCTTGCGGCTATGGGCATCGTAGGCGAAGGTGACGTCCGCGACGCGGATGCCGGCACCCTCCGTGAAACGGATGGGCTCGCCATCCTCCTCCAGGGGTGCCTCCTCCAGCTCTTGCAGGCGTTCGGCGGCGGTGAAGCTGCTGATGATCGTCGGGATGAAGCGCGTCAGATCGCGGAAAGGACCCTGAATCTGGCCGCAAAGCTGGATGAAGGCGGTCATCATACCGAAGGTGACAGTGCCCTCGGCCAGGCGGTTCACGCTCCAGAGGAACGTGAAGAGGTAGGCAGCGCCGAAGCCGACGTTCAGCACCAGATTGGACGTGGAGGAGAAGAGCGTACGCTGCCGCACCTGTCGCCGCAGCGTAGCCTGCAAGCCCGCCAGTGCCTCCGCCATCAGCGGGATGCGCTCCAGCGTCTTCAGTACCAGACGATGCTGGATGCTCTCCTGCAGCGTGGCCTGGATGCGGCTGTCGGTGTTCCGCACCTCCCGCGTGATGGCTCTCATGCGATGGATGTAGAGACGGCTCAAGAGGATGAAGACAGGCAGGATGACCGTCACGCCCACGGCCAGCATCGCATCCATCGAATAGAGGAAGAAGAAGGCACAGAGCAGGCGCACCAGTACGGCCAGTGCCTGCGGCAGAGTGTCGGTGACGACGGAGACGACGGTCTGGCTGTCGGTGACGAGACGGTTCAGGACATCACCGCTGTGGCGCACTTCCTTGCCGTGCCACTCACTGCGCAGGAGGTGTTCAAAGATGTGGCGCTGCATACGGTTCTGGGCCTCGACGCCCAGCAACGCTGCTATCCAGCGGCCGAGGTAGCCCAGCGACATCTGCAGAGCCATGAGGACGACGAGGAGGACACCCGCCGAGAACAGCGTCGTGGGTAGGAAGGGGAGCTGCATACCGAGGAGCGTCGTCTGCGCATGGGGCGTACCCGTGGCGATGTCGATGGCCTGCTTCGTAGCCCAGATGAAGGCGAAGTCCAGTCCCACACGGATCATGCCGCTCGTCGCATTGATGAACGACTGCAGCTTCACCTCGCAGAAGATGCGCCAGAACCAGCTCAACATCCGTCGCGTACTATATTTCCCTTCATTCCTCATTCGTGATTCGTCATTCATCCGTCCTCACTCCCGCACATCCGTGCCCCACATCAGCTTCGTGCGCAGCGTCCGGAAGAAACTCTGCCCGGAGCGCTTCAGCACCTGGATGGTATAGGGTGCCCGCCGGATGGTGAGCCGCACATCCTCGCTGCATTTCTCGCTGCGGCCGTCGAGGGCGACCAGGAAGCGGTGGTTGCGGGAGGAGACGGTGAGCGTCACGATAGCATCGTCCGTGACCGTGATAGGGCGCACCGTCAGCGAGTGCGGAGCCACAGGGACGATACCGAGCGTGTGGCTGCCGGGCTGCATGATGGCACCGCCCACGGAGAGGGCGTAGCCCGTGGAGCCAGTCGGCGTGTTGACGATGAGGCCGTCGGCCTGATAGGTCGTCAGGTACTCCCCGTTGATATCTACCCGGATGGAGATCATCGACGAAACATCGCGCTTCAGCACCGCCACCTCATTCAAGGCGTAGGGATAGCCCTCGGGCGCCCCCTTGTCATACTCCAGATGCAGCAGGCAGCGCTCCTCGACGCTGTATTGTCCCTCATAAATCTGGCCGACAATGGTCTCGATGTCCTCGGGCGACACATCGGCCAGGAAGCCCAGGCGACCCATATTGATACCCAGGATGGGAATCTGCTTCCCTCCCAGACGGCGCGCCGCCTCCAAGAAGGTACCGTCGCCGCCCATGGAGATGAGCACGTCGGCATCGAAGGCGTCGTCGGCGATGATGTGCGCCGCCGACGGCACGGCAATCTGCAAGTCATGGGTCAGGAAACGATGGAAGTCCGCGTCAATCTGCAACGTTGCCTGCCGTTCCTCCAACAGGCAAAGCAACTTCTGTACGGAAGCCGACTTCTTGGCTTGGAAGGGATTCCCAAAGAGGGCGAACGTGAGTTTCTTCATAAGTGGAGACAACGGGAATCGAACCCGCGACCTCGGCGTTGCGAACGCCGCGCTCTAGCCAGCTGAGCTATGTCCCCATCGCAACGGGAAACCCTTTTCGGGTGCAAAAGTACGAAAAAGTTTAAAGTTAGACGGCCAAAGTATAAAGTTTTTGCATCTCTCGTGCTTTTTTTCTCTCTTTTGCCCGCTTTCCAAGCTTTTTCCGTTATCTTTGCAGCAGATTTCGTCATCCTATCGACATGCCGACCCAACTAAGTGTAAACATCAATAAGGTGGCCACCATCCGCAATGCGCGTGGCGGCAACAACCCCGATGTCCTGCAAGTGGCACTCGACTGCGAGCGCTTCGGAGCACAGGGCATCACCGTACACCCGCGTCCCGACCAGCGCCATATCCGCTATCAGGACGTGCGCGTCCTCCAGCCGCGACTCACCACTGAGTTCAACATCGAGGGGAACCCCATCTCGGAGTTCATCGCCCTCGTGCTGGAGAACCGCCCCACGCAGGTCACCCTCGTGCCCGACGGCCACGACCAGATCACCAGCAACCACGGCTGGGACACGCGTACCCATCTGAACTTCCTCAGCGATGTCACAGCCCGCTTCCATGAGGCCGGCATCCGCGTGAGCATCTTCGTGGGTGCCGACGAGACGATGGTAGATTATGCCGCCCGTGCCGGCGCCGACCGCGTGGAGCTCTACACAGAGCCTTACGCTGCCGCATACGCCATAGACCGCGAGGCCGCCATCGCACCCTTCATCCGCGCCGCCAAGGCAGCACAGAGCCTTGGCCTCGGGCTGAATGCAGGCCATGACCTGAGCCTCCAGAACCTCGCCTACTACAAGCAGCAGATTCCCTGGACAGACGAGGTCAGCATCGGCCACGCCCTCATCTGCGACGCCCTCTACCTCGGGCTCGAGGAGACCATCAAGCAATATTTGAAACAACTAAGACCCTCCCCTCACCCTCCCTTGTAGGGAAGGGGGGCACAAAAACCATTATAAGCAAAAGTATCCGCACCCTCCCTACAAGGGAGGGATGGGGGTGGATTCTCTACGATTATGATTTACTTGTTCTTTGCTACCGGCACCGAGGAGATTGAAGCCCTCGCCACCGCCGACATCCTGCGCCGTGCGGGGCTGGATATAGAAATCGTGTCCATCACCGGGGAGCGCACCGTCACCGGTGCCCACGGCATCCGCGTGGAAACCGATGCCCTGCTGGACGACGTCGAGTTCTTCGACGCCGACCTGCTGGTGCTGCCCGGCGGAATGCCCGGCGCCACGAACCTGGCAGACTGCGCCACGCTGAATGAGCGCATCCGCGACCACGTCATCGTAGGGCGCCCCGTGGCTGCCATCTGCGCAGCACCGTTGGTGCTGGGACGCCTGGGTATGCTGCAGGGCAAGCGCGCCACCTGCTACCCCGGGTTCGAGGGCGAGCTCACAGGAGCCACCTACACGGGCGCCCTCGTGGAGCGCGACGGCCAGTTCATCACGGGCAAAGGTCCGGCAGCTGTCTTTGAGTTTGGCTATGCCCTCGTGGAACTGCTGAAGGACAAGGCGACAGCCGACGCACTGCGTCAGGGAATGTTGTACAATGAGATCTGAGCCGTGAAGTATGTCATTGTCGTTGCTGGGGGCAAGGGGCTCCGTATGGGCAGTGACCTGCCCAAGCAGTTCCTGCCCATCGGCGGGCGTCCGCTGCTGATGTACACGCTCGAAGCCTTCAAGCGCGCCTGTCCCGGCATCCGTCAGATTCTCGTGCTCCCCCAGGAGCAGCAAGACTTCTGGAAAGCGCTCTGCCGCCGCCACGACTTCACCCTCCCCCACACCATCGTCGCCGGCGGAGCCACCCGCTTCCACTCCGTGCAAAACGGTCTTGCCGCCATCCCTCTCAGTAGCCCCGGCAACCCCATAAGTCCTCTCCCCCCCACGGGGGGAGCCGGAGAGGAGCTACTCGTCGCCATCCATGACGGCGTGCGCCCCTTCGCCTCCGAGGCCGTGATCCGCCGCTGCTTCGACGCCGCCCGCCAATATGGCGCCGCCGTCCCCGTCATCCCCGTCATAGAGACCCTCCGCGAGCTGTCCCCCTCGGGTAGTGCGCCCGGGGGCTCCTTCACCGCTGACCGCACCCGCTACCGCCTCGTGCAGACCCCACAGGCCTTCCAGCTCCCGCTCCTCCGCCGCGCCTACGAGCAACCCTACCGCGAGGCCTTCACCGACGACGCCTCCGTGGTGGAAGCCCTCGGCCACGCCATCACCCTCGTAGAGGGAAACCGCGAGAACATTAAGATCACCACCCCCCTCGACCTCACCATCGCGGAGGCACTCCTGCAATCCGCCCATTCCTAACACCGAATCATGAAACAACTCCTCCTTGCTGCCCTGTTGTTGGCCACGCCACTGGCAGCGCAACGCACCTCCGACCTGTTTAACTTCGGTTGGAAATTCCACGCCGGCGACCTCGCCGACGGCGCCAGCCCCACCCTCAACGATGCCGACTGGTGTGCCGTCGATCTGCCGCACGACTTCCAGATCGAGCAGCCCTGGGTGGCACCTGGCGACGACGAGCGTCCCGACACGAGCGACCCCGGCGCCAACATCAAGAGCCGTCTCTCCCCACGCGGTTTCAAGGAGATGGGCATCGGCTGGTACCGCAAGACTTTTACACCTGATGAGGCGTGGCGCGGACAGCGCGTGCTCATCGACTTCGAGGGCATCCTCTACGTCGGCGATGCATACCTCAACGGGCAGTTCATCGGCAAGACGGACTACGGCTACCTCGGCTTCGAGGCCGACGTGACGAAGCTCCTGAGATGGGGCGAGCCCAACGTGCTGGCCGTGCGCGCCGACACGCGCGCCGCGAACAACAGCCGCTGGTACACGGGCGCCGGCCTCTACCGCGACGTGCACCTCGTCACCACCGACCCCGACGTCTATTTCACCCGTCACCCACTGAGAATCATCGCCCTTCCCCAGGGAGACGACGGCAGCGGCCTCATCTCCGTCACCGCTGAGGTCTCCGCGCTGGAGCGGGGACTGAAGACGCTGAAGATGCAGGTCCGCATCCTCGACCGCGACGGCCGTACCGTGGCCGAACAGGTCACCGAAGAACTCTTCCGCAACAACCAGAGAACACGTGAGTACGCTCTCCCCGCCATCACCCTCGAGAACGCCCATCGCTGGGACATCGAGGACCCGTACCTCTACACCGCCGAGGTGACCGTCTATCACACCGACGGCACCGTAGCCGACTGCACACGCTCGCGCTTCGGCATCCGTCAGCTGGAGTTCTCTCCCGCCGCCGGCATGAAGCTGAACGGCCGCAAAGTGCTCCTCAAGGGCATTGCCAACCATCACACGCTCGGAGCCCTCGGCGCCGCCGCCTACCCC
>ERZ842401.3136-NODE-3136-length-20941-cov-10.303457_pt1 | contig 20941 bp, 22 predicted proteins | sample MGYA00521270_ERZ842401 | MGnify/ENA primary metagenome ERZ842401 (study PRJEB31892, sample SAMEA3878208) | bioreactor metagenome | biome: Moose rumen | place: Sweden | collected 2011-10 | study: EMG produced TPA metagenomics assembly of the PRJEB12797 data set...
GACCTCAGGCGAAACGGAGAATGACCTCAGTCATAACGGTGACTGAGCAGAAAGAACAGACATCTAAAAGCCCAGAGATGCCACATGTCACCAAGAAATGCAGGCAATTACCGCCGAAAAGCCTTGTGTTATCGTGAAAATGCTTCACTATTATATACGGCAATGCTTGGTGTTTCCGCAGAAACACCAAGCATTTCTGAAAACTAGTCAAACTTTTGGTAAAATAAAGATGCCATCACGCAAAGAAGGAGATGACCAATGCTACAAGGAAGCCTGTGCCACCTACCAGCGTCTCCATCATGGTCCACGTCTTCAGCGTGGTCTTCTCGTCCATCCCTACCAAGGTCTTGACCAGCCAGAAACCTGAGTCGTTGAAGTGGGAGCAGACGGTGGCACCACCTGCCACAGCTGCCGTGATGCAGGCCAAATGGATGGGGGAGAGACCAGCTACCTCAGGCATAGCGGCTACGATGCCAGCTGCCATCGTCATGGCCACCGTGGCAGAACCCACGGAGATGCGTACCAAGGCTGCCACTACGAAGGCCACCACTACGAGAGGCAGGGAAGCAGATGCCACACCATGGCCGATAAGCTCGCCAAGTCCTGAGTATTGCAGGATGTAGCGCAGCACGCCGCCACAGGCCGTCACTAAGAGAATCAGGCCTACAGGCTCCAGCGACTTGGTCATCACCTTCTCCAGCTCTGCCCCTGTGTAGCCTTGCCTATAGCCTAAAAGCAGCATGGCAACGAGGGTGGCGATGGTAAGGGCCACGAAGGGCTCACCCAGAAAACTCAGCACGGAGCGGGCAGGTGCCAAGGCATCTATCACACCTGCTACGGACTTCAGGATGATGAGCACCAAGGGGATGAGGATGATGAGCACCACCGTCCAGAAACTGGGCAGTTTGGAGGCATCTACATCGGCCTGACGGGCTATCTGCTCAGGCACGGGGATGTGGTATTTCCTGCCACAATAGGCACCCCACAGCGGACCAGCCACAATCATGGCCACCGTGCCACAACAGATGCCTATGAGTATCACCCAACCTAAATCTACGCCCAGCATGGTGGCCACCAAGACTGGCCCAGGGGTAGGGGGGATGAAGGCGTGCCCCACCGCCAAGCCTGCCAGCAGCGGTATGGCGTAATAGAGTGAGGAACGCTTGGTACGCTTGGCCAAGGAGAAGGCCAGCGGGATGAGGATGATGAGTCCGGCATCGAAGAACACGGGCATGGCGATGACGAGTCCGGTGATACCCAACGCCCAAGCAGCCTTCTGGTCGCCAAAGCGATTGACCAGCGTCACAGCCAAGGTCTGCGCTCCGCCAGAGATCTCCAAGATGGAGCCGAACATGGAACCCAGTCCCACCAGCAAGGCTATGCCCTTCAGGGTATTGCCTATGCCATCATCTACAGAGGCCACTATTTGCTCGAAAGGCATTCCTGCCCCCAAGCCTATCAAGATGGCTCCCACCAAGATGGCAATCATGGCCTGTATCTTAAACTTGATGATAAGCACCAGCAGAAGCACCAGTCCCACCAAGGCAGCGATAATCAGGCGCGTAGGGTCAAGCATGGCAATTTCAGTCATTTTTAATTATGAATTATAAATGTTTAATGTTTAACGTTTAACGTTTAACGTTTAATGTTTAATGTTTAATGTTTAATGTTTAATGTTCAATGCAGTCCATAAATCCTCCCTTGATGGGTGATACGGCGTGCTCTGCAAAGAGGCGCAGCACGCCGCTTTGGTATTTCAGCGGTCGAGGCTGCCACTTGGCTCGACGCTCTGCAAGGATGTGGTCAACTTCCTCCTTGGGCAAGCGTTTCCCGCTGATGCCCACCACTTCGAGACGACGGGCGGGGATATTTATCTCTATCAGGTCGTCTTCTTCTACCAAGGCGATGGGGCCACCCTCTGCTGCCTCTGGAGATACATGGCCTATGGCTGGACCTTTGGAGGCACCAGAGAAGCGTCCGTCTGTGATGAGGGCGATGCTCTTGCCCAGTTCTGCATCAGAGGAGATGGCTTCTGTGGTATAGAACATCTCTGGCATGCCTGAGCCCTTAGGCCCCTCATAGCGGATGATCACGGCATCGCCAGGCTTTATCTGATGGGTGAGCACGGCATGGATGGCCTCTTCCTCACTGTCGAACGGACGGGCGCGGAGCACGGCTTGGAACATCTCCCTGGGCACGGCTGAGTGCTTCACCACAGAGCCATCGGGAGCTAAGTTGCCCTTCAGTATGGCCACCGTGCCATCGGAGCCAATAGGGTGGTCGAAGGGGCGTATGACATCCGTGCGCTTCAAGCCCCAAGGCTGGAGATAGGCTTCGCAATGCTCATAGAACCCTTCGGCTTTCAGGGCTGCAAGGTTCTCTCTGACGGTCTTGCCTGTGACGGTAAGTGCATCGAGGTGCAGCATGGACTTGATTTCTTCCATCACGGCTGGGACACCCCCCGCATAGTAGAAGAACTGCGCTGGCCAACGCCCAGAGGGACGGATGTCGAGCAGATAGTGCGCCCCTCGATGCATGCGGTCGAAGGTGTCTGCGTCTATCTCAATGCCCAACTCATGTGCCATGGCGGGCAGATGGAGCAGGGAGTTGGTGGAGCCAGAGATGGCAGCGTGCACCATGATGGCATTCTCTATGGCCTCCATGGTGACGATGTCGCTGGCTTTGATGCCCTTCTCGATGAGCCAGAGTATCTGCTTGCCTGCCTCGTAGGCCTTGGTCTGAAGGTCGGCACTGGTGGCTGGCATCAGGGCAGAGCCTGGCAGCATGAGACCCAACGCTTCTGCCATGATCTGCATGGTGGAAGCCGTGCCCATGAAGGAGCAGGCTCCGCACGACGGACAGGCGTGCTGCTTATAATAGGTGAGTTTCTCTTCTGTGATCTCTCCTCGCTGGCACATGGCAGAGTAGGCCCCTATCTGCTCCAGTGTGAGGCGGTCGGGCCCCGCATCCATCACCCCACCTGTGATGACGATAGAGGGCATGTCCAGACGGCAGAGTCCCATGAGGTTGGCAGGTACCGACTTGTCGCAACTGGCGATGAACACCCCACCGTCGAAGCCCGTGCTGCGCCCATGAATCTCTATCATATTGGCTATCATGTCACGATGGGGCAGGGAGTAGTTGATGCCATCATGCCCCTGGGCAATGCCATCGCAGATGTCAGTCACGAAGTAGCGTGCGCCACGGCCTCCTGCGTCACGGATGCCCTGCATGGCCTGCTCTACCAAGCCCAGCAGGTGGGCACTGCCTGGGTGGGAGTCGCCAAACGTGCTTTCTACCAAGACCTGTGGCTTGTCCAGGTCTTCGATGGTCCATCCCATGCCTATCTTGAGCGGGTCGTTCTCTGGTGCCAGACGGCGTACTCGCTGGCTGTTCAGTGGTTCTTTCATAAGCAGTTGCTATTAGTGCCGTAAAGATAAGTCTTTTTTCATAAATAGCAAAAAGAAAAGCCCCTTGCATGCAAGGAGCTTTCACTTTATGGATAGGTGATCCGTTTTACTCTTGAACACGTTTCCATTTCACATCGAACATTTCCATCATGTCGCCGATGCCCGTGTTGGCATCTTTCAGTTCGAAAGTCATGGATACGTCGTAGCCGCTGGCGTTGAAGTAGAAAGTGGCCAAGTTGTTCTTTGCAACAATCTGGTCGAACTCTGCGGAGCCTAAACCTTCGGCAGAATAGGTGCCTACCAACTTGTCGCCGTCGAGCTTGATCTCCACGTTCATGGTGATGTCACCGTCTGGCAGACCTACGATAGTGGCAGTCCACTTACCTACGAAATCTTTTGGTTCATTAACTTCGGCCTTGGCTACATTGGCAGTCCCTAAAAGCATCAGGAACATGCTCATAAATACTAATGCAAACTTCTTCATAATTGTTTTATGTTTAAAATTAATTTTGACGCAAAGTAACAGATATTGAACAATATTTCAAAACGTTTTTGGCTTTATTCTCCTTCAATCTAAACAATAGGACAGTTTTTCAAAGAATGAGTCCAATGCCTTACATGCGGCGGATCCAGATATTGCGGAAGCTGATGCCCGGACTTGGATCGCCATGGCTCTGCAGCAGGATAGGGCCATCACCGTGTACCTTCACCTTAGGGAAGCCGATGTACTCCGTGGTACCCAGGATCTCCGTATTGTTCTGCAGCACGATGCCGTTCTGGATCACTGTCACGCGTGGACGATAGAGGTAGGTGCCGTCTGCCTTGAACACAGGCGCTGTGTAGATGATGTCATACACGTTCCACTCACCCGGCTTGCGCATGGCGTTGGCCAATGGAGGGGTCTGCTTGTAGATAGAACCAGCCTGACCGTTCACGTAGGTCTCATTGTTGTAGTTGTCCAGAATCTGTATCTCGTACATGTTCTGCAGATACACACCGCTGTTGCCACGGCTCTGGCTGGTGAACTGGGCATCCATCTCTGGCACGCACCACTCGATGTGCAGCTGGAAGCTGCCAAAGCTCTCCTTCGTCATGATGTCGCCAGCCTTCTTGTTCACCGTCATGATGCCGTCATGCACATCCCATCCAGCAGCCTCACCCTTGGTATTCTGCCAAGCAGAGAGGTCCTTACCGTCGAAGAGTACGATAGCATCAGAAGGTGCGCTGTGTGTCACAGGGTCGCCAGGAGTGACGATCTTAGGCTGTGGTGTCCAATACTCAGACATACCAGGACGCATGGTTTCCTGCTCTGGATACTGCTTCTGTTCTTGAGCGCTGAGGCTGAGTGCAGTGCAAGCCATCAGGGCTACCAGTGTTCTTTTCATAACTCTTGTTCTCATAGTTGCTATAATTATAATGTGAATAATTTCGTTTTACTGCACGTGCCAAGGCAAAAAATGCAGATTGCAAAAACAAAGTTACGTAAAAATCACATACGATTACGCAAAAAGGGAATATTATTTATTATTTTTGTAGCGAACTTTTTAGACAGACTTACGTTTATGATTATCCAGAACCAGCAGAAACGCATCGTGGCCGTGCACGACCTCTCTTGCATAGGGCGCCTCTCGCTCATGGCCGTAGTGCCCATCCTCACCAACATGGGGCTGCAAGTGTGTCCGCTGCCCACCGCCCTGCTCTCTTGTCATACACAGTTCCCTGATTACACCTTCCTCGATCTGACGGAGGAGATGAAGCGTATCATAGCCAACTGGCGTAAGCAGCAGCTGCGCTTTCATGCCTTCTATACAGGCTATCTGGGCTCTCCGCAGCAGGTGCAGGTGGTGAAGGACCTTCTGCACGAGTTTCGCCATGAGGACGACTTGGTGGTGGTGGATCCTGTGCTGGGCGACAATGGCACATTATATAAAGGTATGACCACTCAGATGGTGGAAGAGATGCGTGAGCTCATCAAGCATGCCAATGTGATCACCCCCAATATCACGGAGATGTTCCTGCTTTTAGGGGAGCCTTATCGTGCTGGTGCCATAGAGGATAAGGATCTGAAGGCCTACCTGCGCACCTTGGCAGAGGCTGGTCCTGAGATCGTGATAGTGACCAGCGTGCCTGTTGAGGGTGATCCACACCAGACCTCCGTCTATGCCTATAACAGTATCGACAGACGCTATTGGAAGGTGACCTGTCCGTTCCTCCCTGCCCACTATCCTGGCACGGGCGACTCCTTCACCAGCGTGATCACTGGTTCGCTGATGCAGGGAGATAGTCTGCCAGTGGCCATAGACCGTGCCACGCAGTTCATCTTGCAGGGCATACGAGCCACCTTCGGCTACGACTACAACAATCTGGAAGGCATCATGCTGGAGAAGGTGCTACGCAATTTGGAGACCCCTATACAGGTATGTACCTACGAGTTGGTGTGATGCTTAGAGGCACAGTCGGCACAAACCCCCGTCACCACATAGTTCACACTCCTTAGCTCGAAGCCAGCAGGCAGATTCACCAGTGGGGTGGGGATGTTCATGAAGCAGAACGTCCGATTGCACTCTATGCAGTGGAAGTGCGTATGCTCCCCATCTAACTCACAATTGCAGTCGGCATCGCAGAGGGCATATTTGAACGAGCCCGTTCCGTCGTCGATGCCATGCACCACGCGATGGGCGTGAAAGAGGGTGAGGGTGCGGAAGATGGTGGACTTATCCACCGTATCAAGCATGGTCTCAAGGTCGAGCAACGACAAGGAGCACCCTGCTTCCGACAAGGCTTTCAGCACCAGCAGGCGGATGGCGGTGGGCTGTACCTGCCGCTTGGTGAGCAATGCTTCTAATTCTGTGGTATTCATGGGCGCAAAGTTAGCCTTTTTTATTCAGCTTTTATAACTTTTACTTACTTTTGCAGATAAATCATCTATGGCAGAGCGTAAAATCATACATATCGACATGGATGCCTTCTTTGCGGCAGTGGAGCAGCGCGACCATCCAGAGCTGCGTGGCAAGGCCATTGCTGTGGGCTATGACGGCCCACGTGGCGTGGTGGCCACTGCCAGCTATGAGGCGCGTAAGTATGGCGTGCACTCTGCCATGTCGGTGGTGAAAGCTAAGAAACTCTGTCCGCACCTGCTCATCATCCCAGGCCACATGTCCGTCTATAAGGCTGTGTCCGACCAGATTATGGAGATCTTTAGAGAATATACCGATGAGATAGAACCCATCTCCATCGATGAAGCTTTTCTGGATGTCACGGAGAATAAGCCAGGCATCCCCTTGGCTGTGACCATCGCCAAGGAAATCAAGCAGAAGGTGCGTGAACGCCTCCACTTGGTGGCTTCTGCAGGGGTATCCTATAATAAGTTCTTGGCCAAGATAGCCTCCGACTATCGAAAGCCCGACGGCCTCTGTACCATCCATCCATCGAGGGCCTTGGACTTCATCGCCCAGCTCCCTATTGAGAAGTTCTGGGGCGTAGGACCTGTCACGGCCAAGAAGATGCATGCGCTGGGCGTGAAGAACGGAGCCGACCTCCGCACGCTGACGAAGCAGCAGTTGCAGATGTACTTTGGTAAGGTAGGCAGCGTGTATTACGACTTTGCGCGAGGCATCGACGAACGCCCTGTGCAGACCTTCCGCATACGCAAGTCGATAGGGTGCGAGCACACACTGCTGGAAGACATCTGCGACCCTACGCAGGTAGAGGAAGAACTGAGGCGCACGGTGCAGGAGCTGCTGGGCCGACTTCAGCGCCACCCGTTCCAAGGCTACACGCTGACCTTGAAGGTAAAGTTTCACGACTTTGAGCAGATCACCCGCAGCTTCACAGCCGATGAGGTGATACAGGAAGCAGCAGAGATAGAGCGCATCGCCTTCCAACTGCTGCGAGAGGTGGACTATGCCCAGCATCCCATCCGCCTCATGGGACTTTCCATTTCCAATGCGCATAGCATAGATGCCTATGACTATGTACCAGGCGAGTGGCGCCAGCTGACCCTCAACTTTGAGGAAGAAGCCTACTGATATTGCGGATTTGATAGCAAAAAACGGCTGGAAAGGTTGCGTTTCCCGATTTCTTTTCTTATCTTTGACCCAATTAAACAATAAATCTAAGAGAAACTATGAATGCACTTGTATCAATTATTCCGATTCTATTGCTCTTCGTGCTGATGCTTGGATTCAAGATGGCAGGTCATAAGAGCGCATTTATCACCCTGATAGTTACGGTTTTATTAGCCCTTTTCGTGGCACCTGCCATGGGCTTCGCACCAGAGAACTTCCAGATGGCTGGCGTGGGATGGGCCTTTATAGAAGGTGTCTTGAAGGCCGTGTTCCCTATTCTCATCATCATCTTGATGGCTATCTTCAGCTACAATGTCTTGCTGGAGAGCAAGCAGATAGAGGTCATCAAGGATCAGTTCACCTCCTTCACAGACGATAAGGGCATCTTGGTGCTCATGATGGTGTGGGGCTTTGGCGGATTGCTGGAAGGTATGGCTGGCTTTGGTACGGCTGTGGCCATTCCTGCTGCCATCCTGATAGGCTTGGGCTTCAAACCTATGTTCAGTGCCTTGGTGGCCTTGATAGGTAATACGGTGGCCACGGGCTTTGGCGCTGTGGGTGTACCTGTGACTACGCTCTGCAACGAGGTGGCAGAGGGTGGTGTGGCTACGCCAGAAGCCATCCGTGAGATTTCTTCCTTTGCCGTAATCCAGCTGGCTCCGCTCTTCGTGCTGTTGCCTTTCATTATCCTGATGCTGACAGACCATAGTAAGAAGGCGTTGGTGAAGAACATCCTGCTGTCACTCTGGGTGGGTCTTATCTCCTTGGGCGTGCAGTTCCTTTGTGGTAAGTACTTAGGTGCAGAGACCCCTGCCATCATTGGTAGTATCGCTGCCATCATTGCCATCATCATCTATGCGAAGCTGTTTACCAAGAAGACGGAAAAGAAGGAGCACAAGAAGAGCTATACCGCTGCAGAGACTTTCCGTGCTTGGAGCGTCTATCTGTTTATCTTGATATTCATCCTGCTCTCAGGTGCTCTGTGCCCACCTATCAATAAGTTCCTCAACAGCCACTTGGTGTCTGTGGTACATCTGCCAATCGTAGGCTCCACCATCAAGTTCGGCTGGATCAGCAATGCTGGCTTGATGCTCTTCCTCGGTGCCGTGATCGGTGGTTTGATTCAGGGCGTAAGCTTTGGTACTTTGATGAAAGTCTTGGCTAAGACCGTGGTGAATCTGCGTAATACCGTCATCACCATCATCAGCTTGATTTCACTGGCCTCTGTGATGAACTATGCGGGCATGATAGCAGCCATCGCTACAGGACTGGTTGCCCTTACAGGTAGCTTCTATCCGTTCTTTGCTCCGTTGATTGGTGCCATCGGTACCTTCGTGACAGGTTCTGATACCTCCAGCAACATTCTCTTTGCTAAGCTGCAGGCCAATGTGGCAGGACAGCTGGGCTATGCTCCAGGTTCGGAGACCAACTGGTTAGTAGCTGCCAATACCACAGGTGCCACGGGTGGTAAGATGATCTCTCCGCAGAGCATCGCCATCGCTACGGCTTCCTGCGATATGCAAGGCAAGGATGGTGACATCCTGAAGCAGGCACTGCCTTACGCTGTGCTCTATGTATTGCTGGGCGGACTCATGGTGCTGCTCGCAGCATAGTGCTTCCATCTGCATAGAAAACAAAAACTCCCGCTGCTTCAAGAGTAGCGGGAGTTTCTATATATAATACGTAAATCCTTTCTCTATTAATAAATAATAGCTTTAATTAGTTATTCACTTGAGCTTGCTGCTCAGCGAGCAGCTTCTCCAATCTTGTTTTTAATACCTGGCACATGGTGCCTTTTCTCATTGTCTGGTAGCGCTTGATGCGATACTGCAACATAGAAATTTCATTTACATTCTGTTTCATAGTTCTCTCGTTTTTAATGCTCTCCACCATTTGGAAAGCGGTTGTAGTTACCATAATAAAATACCTGTTTATTGGTTTTGTCGATGCAAAGATAGGTATTATTTTCGCTCAAAATATGTTTTGTAACATAAAAACAGAGGCTGGAGCTATGCAAACGTGTGCATAACCCCAGCCTTATTTTATACCTTATTATATAGTCTTACTTCGCGTAGCTTATGGCACGTGTTTCACGGATGACGGTGATCTTCACCTGTCCTGGATAGGTCATCTCATCCTGAATCTTCTTAGCGATTTCTGTTGACAGGCTCTCCGTCTGCTGGTCGTCTATCTTGTCGGCACCTACGATAACGCGGAGCTCACGACCCGCCTGGATGGCATACGACTTCGTCACACCTGGATAAGAAGCTGCCAACTGCTCCAGATCATTCAGACGCTTGATATAAGCCTCTACCACTTCACGACGGGCACCTGGACGGGCACCAGAAATGGCATCGCATACCTGCACGATAGGAGCCAGCAAGCTGGTCATCTCCACCTCGTCGTGGTGCGCACCAATGGCATTGCAGATATCAGGTTTCTCCTTATATTTCTCTGCGATCTTCATACCAAGGATAGCATGTGGCAGTTCTGGCTCGTCATCTGGCACCTTGCCTATATCATGCAGCAGACCAGCACGGCGGGCCTTCTTAGGATTCAAGCCCAGCTCTGAGGCCATCACAGCACAGAGGTTGGCCGTCTCACGCGCATGCTGCAGCAGGTTCTGGCCATAGGATGAACGATACTTCATCTTACCAATGATGCGGATAAGCTCAGGATGCAAGCCATGAATACCCAGGTCGATGGTGGTGCGCTTACCTGTTTCGATGATTTCTTCCTCCACCTGCTTGCGAACCTTGGCCACCACCTCCTCGATGCGGGCAGGGTGGATACGGCCATCTGTCACCAACTGGTGCAGAGCCAGACGAGCCACCTCACGACGCACAGGGTCGAAGGCAGAAAGCACGATGGCCTCTGGTGTATCATCCACGATGATCTCCACACCTGTGGCAGCCTCCAAGGCACGGATGTTACGACCCTCACGACCTATGATGCGTCCCTTGATCTCATCAGAATCAATGTGGAATACCGTTACGGAGTTCTCTATGGCAGTTTCGCTGGCCACACGCTGGATGCTCTGTATCACGATGCGCTTGGCCTCCTTGCTGGCGTTCAGCTTGGCATCGTCCATGATGTCGTTGATGTAAGCCTGCGCCTGCGTCTTGGCCTCCTCTTTCAGAGACTCTATCAGACGCTCCTTAGCCTCCTCAGCACTCAGGCCTGAGATGGCTTCCAGCTTCACAATCTCCTGCTGGGTGAGCTTGTCCAGTTCCTCCTTCTTCTTATTGAGAAGGGTCTGCTGGTTGGCCAGGTTGTCACGATAGGCATCATTCTCTGCCTTGCGCTTCTGAATTTCCTCTTGGCGCTGGTTGATCACCATTTCGCGCTGTTTCAGTTTGTTCTCAGCCTGCTGAATCTTCTGGTTACGCTGCTGCACCTCCTTTTCCAGATCAGCTTTCTTGTTGAGGAATTTCTCCTTCACCTCCAGCAGTTTGTTCTTCTTTATCACCTCTGCTTCAGCCTCTGCCTCTTGCAGTATGGCCTCCGTCTTTGCCCTGAGCAGTCGTTTCTGTATGAACAGCATCACGCCAGCGCCTATGGCCAGACAGATGATTCCGATAATTATTGTCAGTATCATTGCTCTAAAAATTAATATAAATAAAAACGCACCGTGAGAAAACAGCCCACATGGGGATGCTTTCAAAGCAGTGCGCGATCTCTTCTCCAATAAGTCTAAGGAGCCTTCCTTATGTCTCTGGCAGCATATTATTCTTTCGAGATATACTCCTCCAGCAATTTGGTCAGCTCTTTTATCTTAGTCGTATAAGGTTCCGTATCATTCCGAGCCTCCTTCTGAAGATTGCTCAGAGAAAGCTGGTAAGCTACCATCACCAGTGCCGTGCGCTCCGTGATGTTGCTCTTGTATCGGTCTCTATACGCATTCAGCAAAGTGTCTACCTGCTTGGCAGCCTTACGCACCATCTCCTCCTCTTCGCGTCTGATGGTGAGGGGCAGGGTGGTGTCTGCCATCTGCAAGTTGATTCTTATCTTATCGTCCATACATCATCCTCCTTATTAGTTAATCATTTACCAGCATGGTGATGCACTTGTCGATTTCACGCACTAATCTTGACAATTCCTGGCGTGTCTCCTTCACGTCAGAGCCATCAAGGCTGATTGTCAAAGCTTGTTTCAGGTTGCTATAACGCTCATGAAGTGTCTGCAACTCAGTCTGAAGCTGTGCGATGGTCTGTTCCCGCTCTTCCAGCGTCGTTTTCAACTGAGCGTGCTGAGTCTTCAGCTCATCATGAAGAAACATCAGATGTCTGACACGTGCCTCAAATACACTAAGCTGCTCTCTTTCTTCGTTTGTCATTATAGTTTACCAAAATTTACACAAAAGTACGCTTTTGGTCGGAAATGCCAAAACATTTTCGTAAAATATCTTCCAGAAAGAATGATTTTTTAGCATCCAGCCCATTTTTTTCCCCTTTTCCCTTGCTAAAGACATAATAATTTGTATTTTTGTATCATCTAATCTTTGAGAACAAACCTTGGCAGGTGTTTAATAAAGATTTCTGTAATAATGATTAACTAATTTTTAATACTATGAAAATCGGATTGTTTATCCCATGCTACATCAACGCCGTCTATCCAAAGGTAGGCGTGGCGTCTTACAAGTTGCTGAAAAGCCTGGGACTTGACGTAGACTATCCTGTGGACCAGACGTGCTGCGGACAGCCTATGGCGAATGCGGGCTTTGAGGATGAGGCTGCCAATCTGGCTATCTCTTTCGAGGAGAAGTTCAAGGGCTACGACTATGTGGTAGGTCCTTCAGCCAGTTGTGTGGCTTTCACCAAGTTGTATCATCCAGGCATTATGGCCAAGAAAGGCCTGAAATGCAAGAGCGCAGAGAAGATTTATGATATCTGTGAGTTTATCCACGATGTGGTGAAGCCCACCAGCCTGAAGGCGAAGTTCCCTCACAAGGTGAGCATCCACAACAGTTGCCATGGCGTGCGTGAGTTGGGCCTCTCTCGTCCCAGCGAGCTGAACGCACCTTATTATAATAAGCTGCGCGACTTGCTCAATATGGTGGAGGGCATTGAGGTGTTCGAGCCAGAGTTCCCTGATGAGTGCTGCGGATTCGGCGGCATGTTCGCTGTAGAAGAGCAGGCAGTCTCTGTCTGCATGGGTCAGGATAAGATACGCCATCATCGTGAGACGGGTGCAGAGTACATCACTGGTGCCGACAGCTCCTGCCTCATGCACATGGAGGGCATCATCAAGCGTGAGCACCTGCCCATCAAGATTATCCACATTGTTGAAATTTTAGCTTCTGAATTATGAGTACCAAACATTCCATAGCCGCTGAGAAGTACCTTCAAGACCGTGAGAAGGTGAATCACCACAACGCCACCTTCTGGGGCGTGCGTGTGAAGCGAGACAAGATGAGAGACGAAGTGCCAGAGTGGGAGGAACTCCGCCAGATGGCACATGACTATAAGATGTACACCAACAGCCACCTTGACGAGATGCTGCTCCAGTTTGAGGAGAATGCCACCAAGAACGGTGCCATCGTGCATTGGGCCAAGGATGCTGAAGAATACTGCCAGACCATCTACGACATACTGAAGAGTCATGGCGTGAAGAAGTTCGTGAAGAGTAAATCCATGCTTTCTGAGGAGTGCGGACTCGATCCTTACCTCATAGAGCGTGGCATAGATGCCATAGAGACCGACCTTGGTGAGCGCATCCTGCAGCTGATGCACCTGGCTCCCAGCCATGTGGTGATGCCTGCCCTGCACGTCACGAAGGAGCAGATAGGCAAGTGCTTCGAGAAGGAGATGGGCACGGAACCAGGCAACTGCGATCCTACCTACCTGACGCATGCGGCTCGACGCAACCTGCGTGAGCACTTCCTCAATGCCGATGCAGCCATGACAGGTGGCAACTTTGCCGTGGCCAGCACAGGTGATGTGGTGGTTTGTACCAATGAGGGAAATGCCGACATGGGTATGTCGCATCCTAAGTTGAATATCTCTGCCTTTGGCATCGAGAAGATAGTGCCCAACATGGAGGCACTTGGCGTGTTCACCCGCCTCTTGGCACGTTGTGGCACTGGTCAGCCTACCACCACCTACACCTCCCACTTCCGTGGACCTCGTAAGGAGGAAGGCGATGATCGTGAATACCACATCATCATCGTGGACAATGGACGTAGTGACATCCTGGGTCAGCCAGACCATGTGAAGATTCTGAACTGCATCCGTTGTGGAGCCTGCATGAACACCTGTCCAGTCTATCGTCGCACGGGTGGCTATTCATACACCTATTTCATACCAGGCCCTATCGGCATCAACCTCGGTATGGTGCACGATCCGCTGAAGTACTACGACAACGTGTCTGCCTGCTCACTCTGCCTCTCTTGCTCTAACGTCTGCCCTGCCAAGGTGGATCTTGGTGAGCAAGTGTATAAGTGGCGTCAGCAGCTCGACAGCTGGGGCAAGGCCGACAAGATGAAGAAGGCCATGTCCAAGGGCATGAAGGTGCTCTTCGAGCATCCGTGGATGTTCAATGCCGCCATGAGCGCAGGTCCGCTGGTGAACATCACCCCGCGCTTCGTGAAGTATATCAACCTGAACGACTGGGGCAAGGGGCGTGAGCTGCCCGACTTTGCCAAGGAGTCGTTCAACGCCATGTGGAAGAATCATAAAGTACAGGAGGACAAGAAATGAGTAGCAAAGAAGAAATATTAGCGAAGATTCGCAAGAACACGGGGCAGAAGTACGACTTCCCCACGTGGAAGGTCAATACCATCAAGTATCCTGACACCCTGCAGCAGTTCATCAAGGCCAGTGCCATCACTGGTGGTGAGGCTGTGCTGCTGGAAGAGGGACAGGATGTCAATGAGCTTATCCGTCAGCGCTTTGGCAGTCTGCCACGCATAGCCAGCAACCTGCCAGAGATCACTTGCGCCACCTTCAACCCCGATGAGGTAGAGCGTCCGCAGGAGCTGAACGGCACCGACCTGGCCATCATCCGTGGCGAGATAGGCGTGGCAGAGAATGGCTGCGTATGGATTCCGCAGACGGTGAAGTATAAATCCATCTACTTCATCTCCGAGGCACTGGTCATCCTGCTCGACCGCAAGAACGTGGTGGATACCATGGCCGATGCCTATGCTCGCATCAAGGACATCCCTTACAACTTTGCCACCTTCATTTCAGGCCCTTCTAAGACTGCAGATATTGAGTCTGCCCTCGTGAAGGGTGCCCATGGAGCACGCGAAGCGCTGGTGATCCTCACCTGAGAATAGTAGAATTGTTCTAATACATAGCCATTCATTCCCAGACCTTGGGAGTGGATGGCTTTTTATTTTACCTACACCCACTCAAAGCTCTTATAATCAGCATGTTAAAACTGTCTGGTGTAGGAGTGTGGGTAAAACGCACATTCTAGTACTTAGGTTACGGCAAAGTGCTTCGTTGGTTACGGCAAACCCTCGTTTTGCTACTACCCAGCCTATGATTTGCGCGTGTGCACACCAACACTTTTTCCTGTGCACAGGAAAAAGTTTTCTCTAACTAAGGAAAAATATTTCTCCGTGTGGTGATAAGTTCCTAAACCTAAAATGTGTCATCTAAGACAGCCTGTAATAGACATAATCATCGTATTTTTGAAAGAAATATCTTTGATTTGTTGCATAAAACACCATTTAAGGAACGCTATTAAGCCTTTAGGAACTTATCACCACATGGATAAATATTTTCCTAACTAGGAAAAATTATTTTCCCAACTGGGAAATAAAAATTCCGCAGTTGTGAACCTAAGATTTTACTTTCAAAAGTAAAAAAAGTGCAGATAATTTGAACTTAGAAAGTAAAAACATGTATCTTTGTATTGGAATTATTAAAAAATATGATTATGCAAACGACAAAAAGGAAACCAGCATCTTTCAGACTTCCAGCATTTCTCATTGAGGGACTGAAGGAGGAAGCTAAGAAAAACAAGCGTAGCCTCAACAATTATGTGGAGGTTATCTTGCTTGAAGCATTAAATCACAAACCTAATGAAACGACATTGGCAGCTATGGCAGAGTGCGAATCTGGAACAGTGCTTCCAAAGGTTGACACAAGTAACATAGATGCATTCATAAAAAGTATTGAGGAATGAAAGAAATACGACGAAGCACCCAGTTCAAGAAAGATTTTAAGAAATACAGGAATCAAACGCAAAAAGTTGAAAGTCTATTCACAATAGTAAAATATCTGCAAAACGATATTCCTATTCCTGCCGAGTATAAACCCCATAAGCTATCAGGTAATTATAATGGTTACCTTGAATGTCATATTGAGGATGATATCCTGCTGATATGGATAGACGAGGCCTCTGATGTGGTAAAATTAGTTAGACTCGGTTCTCATGCAGAATTGTTTAGGTAGGATCCCTCATGTCAAAGACGCACCATCTTAGATACGAAAGATGCAGCATCTTTGGAGTGAAAGACGCTGCATCTTTGGTATCGGTCCATTAACGCGTCAGCATCAGGTATTGCTCCATGACCAGCAGGGAGATGATCTGCTCACGTTCCTCATCACGAAACTGCTCTACGTACTCATGCGCATGATTGATGATCTTCTGCGCCTCGTCTGGATGGTCGATGTAGTAATTCAGACGCTCCTCAAGGTCGCTGAGATCGTCTTTGATAGCGATGTAGTGATAGTCGGGTATCAGTCGGCCCTCCATGAACCAAGTTTCACACGTGGGGCGAGGCATCACAGCGATGGAGTTTGAAGACATCACCCACTTCAGGTTGGTAGCCACGTCGTTGCCCTCCAGAGACATGATGAACTTATAGTTCAGATGCTCCTTGATGCTCACACGTGGGGTAGTCCACCCTGGGTGTTCCTTTATCTGTTCCACGATGCCACAGTTGCAGATGCGGCTTCCGAAATACATCTCCATGAACTGCCTGCGCTGACGGCTGAGCCTTATCTTGCCACGGAAGATGGCCCTGTCACGTTTCTCCGTGAAAGATTTATTGTCATTCACGAAGCGAAAATGGCGGTAGCTGTCTAGCTTCAGCAGCACGCTGTTCTGATTGTCTTCTTGCAGCCGTCGGCTCTTCACCAAGGCAGGGAAGGGTGGTGTGAAGTACACATCACCAGGCACATAGCCTATCTTCACATCAGGACTGAATGCACGTGCCACCTGCATCAGGTCGAAGTAATAGGCCGAATGGAAGGTGTGCAGCTTGAACTGCTTGAGCTTATCCAGAAAGACGTAATAGTGCCCATGATGCTCCTGAAGTGTTTCGGCTGGCAATGGCACGAAATCCTTCAGCTTAATGTAGTAGTTCACCCTGTCTTGAATATACTCCCAATCAGGTCTTTGCTGTACTTTAGCCAGAAGGTCAGCCATCCTCCTTCTGTAGTAGGCATCTGGCAACAGCATCTTGGCATATTCCTTGATATTATAGATTAGTTTCATAGTCTTCTGCTTATGTAGTCTTAGAACTTATAGCCTACGGAAAGCATCATAGAGTAGTCCCTGAAGTTTAGATCCTTCTGAATACGCTTGATGTCTTCCATATATTGCAGTGAGACAGTATAGTGATTCTTGAATGTAGCATTGATGCCTCCTAAAGCTCCCCAGGTCCAATGACGGATAGGGGTGATTTGATTTGTAGAACTGTTTATGACCTCTCCATTTTCATTATGGGTGTAAGTGTTGTAACTGAAAGCATCCATAGCTCCCCATTTGGCTTTGACAGGATCCTCGCCTAAGTGATATGCGTGGTTATAATAGTCCATACTTCCATCTCCTCCAGAGAAGTGATAAGAAGCATATAGTCCTGCGAAGGGGGTAATACTCAGCGCATTGCCAATGTGAAAGGTATAGCCAGCCTTCAAAGGCAGCGTCAGTTGGTTCGATTTGACTTCTGCTTTTGGAAAATAGCCACCCATACTTGGAGAAAACTTGGCATTTCGTTGCGTATGCATCAAGGTGAGGCCAGACATCAGAGTGATGTGGTTCTCAAACTCATAGGATACAGTTCCGCCAATCTGCCATCCGGCACTAAATCCTCTTGGATTAGATTCTCTGTCATCGTTGGTTCTGATACCGCTGAGGTTCATACCACTTTCTATTCCGAATCTCACTTTTTGAGCTTGTGTGGCTACTATCATGCAGAACGTGAGTGCCATTAATGTCATTAATCTTTTCATTAGTTTTCTGTTTTTAAGTTATACAATAATGTGTTTATTTACATTTACTGTATATTTGACGCTATCATTGCAGAAATGCTGCAATGAAGATGTTTAAATAAACTTAATTTTATAAATAAACATGGTAGCTTCCACCTAATGCATTATTGACATTAATGATTGGGAAGTTGGCGTAATAAGTTTCATTATCTTCTTGGCTATAAACTTTCACCCATTGAAAACCTAGATCTGGGTCTATGGTTTGATCTGTCCATACGTATAAATTACCAGAAACACCTGTACCATTAATCTCACCTATTTTCATATAATCAATTTTACCTGTGCCCGTACCTGCAAGATAACAAGTTGGATCTGCTATTAAATGATCATACTCTAAATGAATGGGATAATTCCCATCTGATAGATATGCAAAAATAATTCTTTTTGTATCTCTTTTCCAACCCAAAGTAATGTGTTTCTGACATCCTACCTTCATCATTACATTGCCTCCTGTCTCAAATGTAATGCTTACTGTTGTTTTCTTTGACTTGTTATAAATAGATTGCCATTGATATGTTTGATGTCCATTTGAATAATCACTACTAACTATGTATTGTGAATCATCTACATCTATGATAGGAGCTCTCCTAATATTTTTACCTATAACGACGTTTCTGTTACTATTGATAAGATAAGTAGTCATTTCAGAATCATCTGGTATATAGAGAGACATGTCTGTGTCATCGTATGGATTCCTAACAAGCTGACCTTCATACTTCTTTACGTATGCATTGTATCTTTCCAAGAAATCTTCTACACCAACAGAAATAGAATCAATCATTTCAAGCTCTTCGTCTGCGATGTCACATAATTTTTGTAAAGATATAAAACCTAACGAGTTGGTAAAATCAAGCCTTTTTTCTCTGCTAAGTTTTTCTAAGTCTTCCAATGCTTTGTTATAAGCGATTTCAGATTCAAAACTCAAGGCGATTTCTCCCTTGATATCAGAACGCGTCATAACCTCATCTATAGGGATTATTTCTCCATCAGGTGTTATCTGTACCAGTTCGAAGGGCGAACTAACATCTTCTGATGCATTAGTTAATAATGCTTCTGTTTCGTCTTGTTGGCAAGAAACAATGGTTAATGAGCACATGAGTGCGAAAAAGATAATAAATTTTTTCATTTCATTTTTTGTTTTAATAGTTAATAAATCTGTTTATTGAATCTCAAAGTCTCCATAATACACCTTATTATATAAAGTGGTGATTTCGATGTGATAGCTACCAGCATTCTCGGATACATTTATGCTGGTAGTGCCAGAAGTTTGGAGAACGGCATTCCATTGTTCGCCAGTGTTCTCATTAATCACGGTTACAGTCACAGTACCAAGGTCATAATAGAATCCGAAGACCAATTGTCCATTTTCATACTGGCATAAGATAGGAACTCTTTCTGGAGCTTTTGGCCTTTCTGATATTTCATCGTTTTTTTTCTTGATGGGGATGTCTCCATCGTTAATTTCTGCTTTTGCAGTTGCTCCCATTCCCATTAAAAGAATGAGGAGTGATGTGATAAATAATTTCTTCATAATGCTTTTTATTTGTTTTTGATTTCGGCTGCAAAGTTATAGTATAAGAATGGTAAACCTGCCTTTTTGAGGCTGATATAATCTATCAAGTGGTTTCTGAACATGCTGATAATCATACAGAATTTGCACTGATAGTCAAATTTAATCTATCAATATCGAAAACGCCCATTTCACCGCTACTTTTTGGGGCGTTGAAATGGGCGAGGATAGATGTTGAATCGTGGTTTGCTTACCCTATTAGGCTAAGATATTCTTCTTTACGTGGGGAGTCTGAGTTTTGTATCCTGTTTTTCAATCTGGATTTCTTGTTGTAGATGTTTTCTATCTTCTCATTCATGATGATACTGATGGCACGTAATGAGAAACCTGCAAAAAGATAGGTGGCAAATTGGTAAATATCCGTATGCAGGTGTGGAAAGTCTTTGCGGAAATCAGCCATCAGCTGATTTCTGTAAGTGTTGACAATATCTTCCAATTGTGAAACTTCTTTGGTGCCTAAGTCGTTTATTTGGTTCAGCACTTCCTTATAAACTCTGTCTTTTTCAGCTTTAGTATCTTTCACTTCGAAATAGACATTGCAAAGCTCATCAATGGCATTGAACTGCTGGCTAAATAAAGATTGAATCTGAGCATCCATCTCTGAAAGCTGACTTTCTTTGATACGAAGGGTGTCCCTGATGCTTTGTGCTAACTGGAGATTCTTTTCTATTTCTTGGTTTTTGTTTTGCCAACGTTGGTATAGAATAATGGAAGCAGCAATGATACCTAAAATGAGGAATGCAATTATGAGATAGAGTCTATTTCTTTTTTGACTGGCTACGTAATTGTCATATTCAGCTTGCTGCACAATATAGTCTTGGAGTGTTACTAATACAGATTTTCCCATGATAGAGTCTGTGACATAAGCATTCAGGTCAAAGAGCTTCTCATAGTTGTAGAGTGCAGCTTTATAGTCTCCTTTATATTTGGATAGCTCATAGCTGATTTCGTAAGTAACCTGTGTATCTACATTGCTTCTTATAAGTGATTCTGCTATATGCATATAGTAAATGGCGCTATCTGGCATTTGCAAGGCAGCATAATTACTTGCCAGATCTCTGTAGTCGTCAGATTTTATCTTGTTTGGAAAAAGAGCCTCTAATCTTTTTATATAGTTGATAGATTCTCTGTAATCATGTTTCATATATAATGTGTGCCCTAAGTTGGAAAAACAGTCTCTTATTAAAACAGAGTCTGAAGATTTCTCAGCAGATAGCAATATATCATTATAAATAGCAATGCTCTTATCATATTCATAGCTATTAGAATAGGATTGACCTAAATCAAGATATGCAAAATCTATATGCCTTTGAGAGCCAGCCTCTTTAAATTCCTCATATGACAATTGTCTATATTTTAATTCTTCATTACTGCAATAAATGGTATTGTAAGCATGTGCCATCATGCGATAAATCATGCCTAAATAGAAATGGTTCTCAATCTTTTTGGCATATTTCTCTGCATCTGTAAGGCTAATCAGGCATTTGGCAGTCTCATTGGCAATAACCTGTGTATTAGCTAAATAATAGTATGTTAGCATCTTCTCTTTGTCGCTGCCATGATTCTCGTAATATTCCACAGCGGGGTGGATGAGGCTGTCTGAAGCCACATCGATGTAGTTTTTGTCGAGTGCCATAGAGAGGAGCAGGGCAAAGCGGGCTTGCA